>ERZ778019.1527-NODE-1527-length-30226-cov-12.453283_pt1 | contig 30226 bp, 37 predicted proteins | sample MGYA00375749_ERZ778019 | MGnify/ENA primary metagenome ERZ778019 (study PRJEB29350, sample SAMN05389821) | bioreactor metagenome | isolation source: Ammonium sulfate bioreactor | place: South Africa: University of Cape Town | collected 2014-03-17 ... | reverse complement strand
TTTATCCCAATCGAGTGTTTCTTCTTGTTGAGTCATTTGATTGTCGGTTTCTTTGTCGATATCAACATTGGATACAATTGATTTTGATTCTTTTCGATGACCGTTCGATTGTTGATTGATTAAACGTGGTATTTTACTTGGTTTGGTTGAAGGTACGATATCCTATTGAAAAGATAACAAAAGAGAATAAATTCGAAGAGTACTTGATAAAAATTGAAGAAAGAAAACGAATTCAATGTGTACAGTACAGAAGCCGTAGAAGACGTAGACGTTTAGATAGAAATCGATTTAAAATGAACGAGAAGTGAAAGAAAAAAATCCTATGATTTCCTTTCATTGCCAAAAGGAATAACGAAGTTTACTCGAGGTCTTGCAAAGAAAAGAAAAGAGAAACTGAATGCAAACCTCTTGTTCATTATCAAGTAGATCATAATTTTGTGTTGCTTGTCGACTTGTATCGTCATCTTCGTCGATTGTCGACTTTTTCGGTACTCGATGACTTTCATTGTCATCATCATCATCATTCTCGTCGTCGTTTTGACTCGTGGTTATTTGTGTTGCAGCTTGAATTATGGCTGCGAGGTTATTTAAATCATTTTGAATTTCTCTTTCAGCTTGTTTAAGATCATTTTCATCGCGAATCTTTTTCTTATCCAATGATTGTTCATCGTCACTCGATGTACTCTCATTGGTTTGATTAATCGAACGTTTTTTCGAATTTTGATTTTCTTCGGACGAAATTTCTTCGACTTGATCATCGAATTCATTCGATAAAAGATTTGTTACATCAACCTAAACATGAAATAATTACGATACACATCGAAAGAAATATTCATCAATATTTATTTTACCATTCTTGTTTGACTAAAATCCAGTTCTTTTAACAGTTGACTATATTTCGGTTGACTAATGCGTAGATCATTTCTTTCATTGTCTTTGCGTATTTTATCTTCGTCAACGGTTTCTTAAAATAAAACAACAAAGAGAAACTAAAAATTTGCTTTTTTTTTCTTTTCGCTCTCTCTCTCTCCCCCCTCCCTCGAGTGCTGTCTCTTTTTCTCTGCCTGTATTTTCATTTATTAGCTTTCATTTAAGGCTTTCTACGATAGAAAACAAATATTGTTGTTGCTCTGATGTCGAACAAGCATTCAATTGGAAAAAGAGAGGAAAGGAGAGAGAGAGAGGAAAAAAAGTCTCTTGATTTTTTTAACTACTCGATGTGTACAATACCTTCATTCTGTTTTTTGTCATTGTTTTCTTTCGATTCAGTCTTTGTTGGTGGTGTTTGTCGTTCGTTTTGTGTATGATGATCAGACGAAAGATTGAAACCTGATGAAAATGTCGATGGAAAGAATACAAATGGAACTAGAAGAAATAATAAAAATAATAATAATAGTAAAATAAAGTGAATTAAAAAAAGTGTAACTAACATCCACTTCGACCGAAGTATGGATTAGATGAAGGTGTTGATGTGTCTTCTTTATTATCGTCTGTCATCTGAAGAAAGCAAAACGAGAGAAAAAAGGCCGAAGAATTGGACAATAGGACTTCTCATGCACACATTCTTTCTTTCAACATAATTTTCTTTTTCTTTTTTTCTTTTTTTTCATTCTTCGATGACATTCGGATGTCTGTCGATTGATGAATGAAAACGAAAAATTTGATTTCTTTTTTTCTACTCTCGTTCTCTTCAATCTCTTTCTCACATTTTTTTTTAAATTTCATAATACTGTTTTGTACTTTCTTTTTTTCATTCTCAAGCAGGCAAACAAAATACTGTAACCAAACAAGAAGAAAAGAAAATAATTATAATCAGCTACAAACGAAAATCAAATTATATTTTCTTTTTGTTTATTCCAAAAATACACTTCGAGTTGCTTTATTTATTTCGTTTGATTCATTCAAGGTTTGAATCCAACCTGTTTACCATAACAATCTATTTTTCATAATATTAAGTGCAACCGCAAAGAAAACCACAAGCAATGTAACAATAATTATTTTTTCGTATTTAGCTTTGCGTTCGTATTGTGTAATAAGATCACGAGATGTATTAATTAAATGTTCGTTAAGAATATATTTATCAATTGTTTTCGATATTTGATCGGATGAATCAGCTGAAAGAAAGACAAAAAACTGGTTGTTTCTTACGATGTTTTCGTTTTGTTTTTACATAGGACTTCTAATGTCTGCAGTCCACGCAGATCAGCATCTTTGAGCAGTTGCTGAGCTTGAGAAATTAAATCTGTATTTCGACTTGCTTCTTGCATTATCTAAAACATAATTTCAACTTGATTTTCGTTTTAACTGAATTTTATTTTATTTAAAAAAAAATATTTATTTCATCTGACATATGTTCATTTACAATAAAAGAAAGACTTTTTTTATGAATAAGTTGCATTGTTGAAGAGCATTTCGATAGTTGTACTTAAAACTTTGCCTAATTTTCTACACAAAAAAAGAAACGATTCACAACAGAAAACGAAGATCTTATTCTTTACCGATTACTGGTTATTTTTTTAATTGATGATAGCATTAATTTTCGTTCTTTATCATTCGGACATTGATTATACGCTTCGAGTAATCTAAAATATTTGTTTTTAAATAGACTTTCGAAAGATGATGGAACTAATTTACTTGACTGGTGTTGGATAGATTTCTGTTAATGCAAGAATATTATCTATTGACATGCCAGCTATTTGCATGAGAGATCGAGCAAACATTTCTTTAACCGTCGGTGGCTGAAAACAAAAGATGCCATGACTATTTTCCTTTTTCTATTGACTGACTTTGCTTTTAACGACGCCGGAATTGAATGATTCAAATGTCATAACATAGTGATCACGATCATGATATGAAGTTTTATAATTAGTACTCATATCATTTTCATTTAAAATACGTAAAGTTTTATCCTAATTAAATTGAATTTTATAAAAAAAAACAAAAAGAAAATGAAAATCTACTTGAAAGTGATTGATTAGATATTTGGTCATTGTAACGAGATAATTGGCCATTTCAACTGGATTCGAAACTTCTCGAACGAAGAATTCTTCAGCTACTTGTGTGTTAACAATTGCTTGATTCAATGCACTTAACGTTAATATTCCAGGATGATTTGTATTTTTCAAACTTTCAACAAGATAAATTAAATTCGTAATTCCACATTGTTTCAAACGAAACTAAAATCATCATCATTGAATTTGAATTGTTTCAGTTTTGTGTTCAACATACTTTTTGTTCATTATATCGACCGTCAATAATACTTTTCGATAGATCATCTAATCGTTTTCGTTCGACAATATAATCGAGAATAGCTTCACATTGAATTGTTTTATCATTCGCTGAAAATATTCGTAAGAGAACGAATTCGTTTTCATGTGAATAACTTACGTTGAACGAGCCAAAGAAAATCACCGATATTTAATTTTCTTACATCGTATTGAATCGAATTCTTTTTGAGATGTTCGAGAAGAACTTTTTGTGTTGATCTCGATGCTTCGGCATTATCGATACAGAGTTTTATATGAAAACTACCGGGTTGCAATACTTGAAGTGATGTTGACCTAATTTGATTCGTTTTTAATGGCGAATCGACAATACCAAGAAGTGTTGAGATAGTCGTTGATTGAGTATTCGAATTTATTGGATTAGCAAATAATTTTGGACCGGCACTCGTTGTTTTCTTGATCGTTCTCGGATTCGGTTTTGTTTGCGTGCTTAATTTCTGTTGTTTAGCTGGTGGAGGTGAACAATCATCGTCAGCATCGTCATCACCATCGTTATCACTAATTCTAATTAATGCATTCGGTTTTTTCTGTTGATCAAAATTTAACATTGACGTTGTTTTATGCAAAGTTTTCGTTGGTGTTACTGTTTTTTGAATATTTAATTTTTGATCGATTGCAACGCATATTTTATCTCCAAATCCATATAAAATCTTGCAATCGGAGCCGGTTTCAATTCGTAATGGATATTTTTCAATTGAATTCAATGCCTACGAAAATGAATACGCATGTGTATTATTTACATAGAGAAAAACAAGCAAGTGATGAATAGATTATGTAATCTATCGAATACTTTCAGACACCTTTTTATAACAATGTACTGTTTGTGCTCCATTTGCTTTCGCGTCACTATACCATTCTTTAACAAGTGCTATTATATGATCATTAGGCGGATTGATTCGCTTTTTACGAATTGGTTTTATTTTAGTAGTAGACATTGATGATGAAGCCATTGGGGACAAAATGAGGGCAAACGAAAGAGACACTTGAATTAGAAAGCTATATACAAGAGAGAAATTCTTCAAGTTTCATATTTTGTATTTGAAAGCTTTGCGTGTGTGCGTGTGTGTCGACGGCAACATGATTCATTTTTATCCTTTTCTCTATCCAGTGAAATTTGTCATGAAGAGGTCAGTAGATATCGAGTGAAATTCTTTATTTGCCTAATAAACTACTTAATGATTTGGAAGAATGAGAACAGAAAAAAAAGATCCTTGAATATAAAATTTCATGAAAAGAGCATAGAAAATATTTTCTCTTCGTCACTAGAAGTAGAAGAAGAAGAACATGTCGTTGACAAGTTGTATACATGTTTCTTTAATTTCATCATAGACTTGACTGTTTGTCATTTGTCCTTGTTTTTTTAGGCTTGAGTAACAAAGCAAAAAAAAAGAAATTTCTCGTTTTTTTTTATTCTTTATTTCAATGAATAGTAATAATAATAATCAATCGAATATTCTCGTTTGTTTCGATACATGAGACTAAGAAACAACACCGAGATAGAAAGATATATTTATATACCCTCACAACAAAAAAAAAAAGAGGAATTATGAACAATGCACAAGGGAATGGCAAAGAAATTCTAGTTATTAATTTGTGTTTTTTCTAGTTCGGAATAGAATACAACAAACAAAAAAACAAAAATGTGTGCTTACTACGTTGTAGAGTATACATATAGGAAAACAATAGCGAAACAACGAAGAAAAAGAGATAAAAGAAGTAAAGAGAAGAAAAAAAAAATTGTTTCTTGTTTTTCTTAGAATCATTTATGAGAATATGTTTGAAAAAGAGGAAAATTTTGATTTCAAATCAACTGAGATCAGATCAATGTAGTGTCATTCATGATTAGAATAAATGGAAATCAACAAAAAAAATATTATAAAGTCAACTAATGAGATTTTGATTTGCTAAGTAAAAGAACAAGCACGAAAAAGAAAATGAAATAGAGTAATGTCACTGTTTTTCTTATTAAAACCCGATTAGAACGAAAGAAACGAGATGAGAATTAATGAATAACTATGATAGGAAATTCACAAGACAAATACAGATCATTCATTCATTCCTACATTATTCGAAAGAGAAAACAAATTTGCTAAATATAAGATTCACTTTGTTATTGTTGATTTTTAATATGCTGGTTGATAATCTGATTGTGGTGGTTGTGTTGGTTGTGTAGCGGTAAACGGTGGATTCGAAAAACTACCAGTACCACCAGCTGGTGGATAGCCACCATATGTTTGTGCACCGCCAGTCGAATGATCTTCATAACCTGAACTGAATAAATTCGATACACCTTCACGATAACGACGAAATGTAAAGAAAACTAGACCACCCTGAAAAAGAAGAAAACAGAGAAAATCAATCTTACAAGTAGATTTTTCAATGTTTTACCCAGATTAAAATCGAAAAAAAAGCAAAAGCAATAGCAGCTTGAACACTATTACGACCATTCCATCCATCTTTATCTTTGTTTGGTTCTTGTCGCCATTGATCAGCCATATAACAAAAACCAATAAACCATAAGAAAACCAAGATACCTGCATTAATAAAACGAATTCTACATTCATAAAACTATTCGATTCAAATAATTCTACCTGATAGAACCAACTCAGCAACAACAATTGCTTTTCGTGTTTTAATATTCGATAGATTCGGAAAATAAACATCAAGTCCAAGAAAAGCCATACTCAATAAAAATGCTATGACACCAATAGCAATACCATATCCACAGGCATTGGATCCACTGTATCTACATGTATCGTCATAGTAGCCTTCTTGAGCAATACAAGCAAATACAATAATTGCAAACATCTATAGGAAAAAGATTTTTTTATCGATTAAAATAGTCGTTCAAACGAACCCAAGCAACGAGTCTTAAAATCACTTGAGGTCTTTTAATAAATTCAATTGGATCAAATGCCGATCCAGCACGACCTGCACCATATGCTTGTGGTTCCAATGACGGATTCATTCTCGTGTTTTGATTAAAAAATTAATTCAGAAAAAAAAGTCAACAATCTTCAAGAAAAAAAAATTATTTCTGTTGTGCTTCTAAAGGGAATATCTAAAAAAGAAGACAATCAAACATTTCTTCCTTCCTCCTTCTATATGATCATAAAAAAAAATAATAACTGATGAATCACCTTTTACTAGGATCGAACGAGCTGACATCTACGATGTGTATTTAGTCACAACGAACAAGTTCAATTCAAACAAATACAAGAAAAAAATCTTTTCATATTTCCTGGAAATGTGAACACTCGGAAAGTTTGTTTTTTCTTCGTCTCAAGTCAATAGTAGCTATAACTATTTGTTCATGTTAAGATGTCACTAAATATAAGGTGTTGATGGAAGAACAAATACAACCGACATATGGTGTCGCGTTTCTATGTCATTTTTACCTGCTAGCTATGAATGCATGTGAAGTCGACATGGTTGTCTTCAGTTTTGAAAAAAAAACATAAAAGAAATGAAACGTTCTTGTTGTTTTTGCAATCATCTTTTATCTGATTGAGATTTGCCATCACTAATTAAGTTAAATAGTAGATAGATAAACAGAACTTTCTATTTTTTCTTGAGAATTATAGTAATATAAACGATTTCTGACATCTTTGCAATGGAATTCTCATAATACAGATTTTATTAAAATTGAGTAGAAAAAAAGGCACGTGGTTCGTTTTTGATTATCACAGATTAAAATAATAAAGGAATAGAAGAAGATGGAATTTACAGAAAAAGAAAACGCAGGAGATCAAATGATTGACTTCTGAATTGATGAGTAAAATATAAAAAAAAAGATAATATATCACTGTTAATTTCTTTTTTGAAAGGCAAAACAAAAACCAAATCTTAAACCAACACGAGAACGAATGATATGTTTCTTTATTCTTTGTTGTCGTTGTTTTTTGTAATCTCTGTTCCGCTTGGTACGGCCGGTACTCGTGCACTTCGTGTGCCAGTGCCACAAGTAGCAGCTCGTTTCGATGATGGTAAACGGCTATGAACTTGTCGACTACTCGGCTAAACAACAAAACAGCATTGAAATCAACTGATTTCATTTTCTTACTTTCGATTCATGCCATTCCGAATCGAATTTCGAAATATTATTTAAATAGGATAAATTATTCGACCAATTAGCCGACCAGGTTTGTCGACTGAGATCGGGCTTACGATCTAAAATTCGTTTGATCATTGCCGAATTTTCTCTTGATACACGTAGTAATTCTCGACGACGTTTCTCGTGATTTAAACTAAATTAAAATTAATATCGAAAAAAAAACAAAGCACAGATTTTTTTCTTTCTCTACCTTTTCGATTGATAATCATTTTGATTATCGATTCGACCTGTTGTACGCATTATATTCGACATTTTTTCTAATAAAATACGATTATCACGTTCGATTGTTGCCGAACGTTCTTCTTCTAACTAGACGAACACAAAACATCGAATTTTTGTTTTGAAAAACAAAATTTTCTCAATATTTACTTGAAGTTTTTTCAATTTCATATGAAGATGCATAAACGTTCGTGGAGGACGTGTATCAATACTTGGTCGTGCGTCACGTACCAAAAGTCGATGTTCAGAATAGTATTTATCATCCCATTTTTTTTGCAAAAGACGATTAGCAGCTGGAAGTGTTGGTTGATAAGATTTGTGCATGATTATAATCTAAAACTAAAATTCATACAATGATTCCAATCAGCGTCAACAGATTTTCTACATATATTGAAAAGTACAAAGCAAAAAACAAGAAGAAGAAGAAGAAAAAAAGTCTTTTTGTTATCCTGATGGTGCCGCAGGATTTTCATTAGCCGAAAGAATTTCTTCGAATTGTCGATAATGAAATCGACTTGATTGTGCTGTAACCATAATTCGAACAGCAAGAATGCCCAAGATAGCTTCAAAAATTAAAAATGTTATATAAATAACTTCAACGGCAAAGACCAATGCTAATTGAACTTCCATTGTTGCAATCAATTGATAGATTAATAAGAATATACTCAATGGAATTTGAAAAATAATTGTTAATAAACAAAAAGCAGTTAATTCCGGCATACGTTCAGCTAAATTACCCGCATACCCAAGATACAATCGAACACATTCAATGACTGCTTTGAAAATAAATGCAAACACCATGAGAATAACATGATGATTGGCTTGTGTTAGCGTTAGAACAGGCAAAACGAATGTCAATGAAAATAGCCAACAAGGAAAGAAACAAACATTGAAATACAATAACATTTGCAATGGTAAACTCGATGAATAGTCGATTTCAATTCGTGCATGTTTCGAATTGGTACGATTTGTTCGTTTGTAATCATTTCCATCGACTGATGTGAAAACTGATGTTGCCAAACGATTGAGACGATCATTAACTGAACGAGGTAATTCAGGTGGTCGTCGAAGCATTTCTTTCGTTTTTTATTCGTTATAATGTTAAAAGGGAGAGAGAAAGAGAGAAACAAAAACCATTACCATCATGCACAGTGTCGTCTTGACAACATATATGATTATACATGAAAACTCTTTAGAAATAGAAATACTCGAGCGATAGATGGCTCTCGACTCTTCAGTCGCACTTTAACTTCAATCAACTTCTTAAAATTGAGTGCAGACATTCATATTTTCCTATTAATATTCAAATATAACCTCTTTTTTTTATTATTTTAACAACAACAAAAAAACATATAAGAAATCTATCATATATTTATTCAGATCAACAAGAAAAAGACGAAGAACATTTACATAAGAAAAACTATTGATCATATATCTGACTATGTTGAAGCTTTTTTCTTTTTTTTCGAATGAATTTTCGGCACTTTGACAGGCGAATATGTGTCGATTGGAGGAAGATTTTCATTATTTTTATCAACTTGAGGTTCACAATGAGAATTAGATTTCGAAAGATTAATTCGTCTATTCAAAGAAAAAAAATTAATTGTTTCGTTTTTGTTTTGATTTCGAAAATAAACAAACTTGGCAATAATTTGTTCTAATTGTTTCCAATGATTTTTTTCCTGTTTGAGCAAATCTTTAATTTCATTATTTCGTATTGCAATTGCGTTTTCTAAATTCTTCAATCTCTAGAATAAAAAAAAACATCAAACGAATTATTTCAATGAAAATTTGCGATTTCAATTCGTGTTTACTTGTTCGAGATGATTGGCCACTGAATCTTTGAGAAAATCTCTGTCTTTTTCAACAGTTTCTAATTGCTTTTTCAAATCGCTTTCAATCGTTTTCAATCGACGACAGACTCGAATTTGATCTTCGAAAAAAAAAGGAAGAAAACCGATAAAATTCACTAATTCAAATAATCCGAATTCTTACCAATGATAATACTTTTCTTAATCAAATATTTGGCTATGAAAATTTTCGATTTATGCTTCGAAAAGAATTCATTATTCCACGTTGTACGAAATTCATTAATCTCGTCTAAATTCATTCTTTCATCTTGAAACAAAAAGAAAATCCGATTCTTATATTGCATAGAAAATACTTGTTATTGTCTGTCTATCGTTTCTCGTTTGATGACAAAAAGAGAAAAGAACAAAGCAAAATTCCAATTAAAGAAATTATTGCCAGCAGAATCGACTTTTAAAACAGAAGAAAAAAAAACAAACAAGGTACACACGATAAGAATAAAAGTTTGATTTTTATAAGACAAGCTACAAAGAGATCGATTTTGATGTATGTATAATATTCCACTGTTTGGACAAAAGAGAAAAACAATCGATTTACCGAAGATTTCAAATCCACCGGCTAACAAATAAGAAAAAAAAACGAATCAAACACATGGAAGTTAGAAGCATGTATAAAAAAAACAGTAGATCCAACAAAAAAAAATTATACACAGACTGATTGAACAGGATGTTGAAAATTTAGAAAAAGAAAAACAAAACGATAAAATGATATTCTCTTTTGGTAGGTAATAGCCTAGCATTTCGATCGAATAGATTAGAAAATACAAATGATTTATTTCACTGCATTTGCTGTTTCTTCAAACTAAAAAATAGAAATCAAAATCCATCGAAGAATAGATGATTTTGCATTTACGTGTAATCTTTGCATAATACTGCTGTAGACTTGTGAATTGAGATCTTTTTCAGGAACACCTTGTAATTCAAAACTTCCATGAGTTTTCTAATTTTAGAGGTGAAAACGGAAGAGTTTTTTTTTGCTTTTTTTGTAACGAAATCTTTCTTTTACTTTCACAATTAACATTAGACAAGCTAATTGATATGGATGAAGACTGATTTCCGTTCGTTCGCCAAGCCAAATAAAGATTAACTGAGTTTGTCGTCGATACCATTCCTAATGAATTCAAATGATCAACTAAACCTTTGCTTTTTTCCTCTCTTTCTCTCAACTAACTTCAAATATTGTCAAACAAAAGATTTCATCACTAATTTTCTGTCTCAATTGTTCTAAATTTGTATTCACACATGCCACATAGGCTTGACCATCTTCATTAATTGGTTTCTATAGACGAAAAAAAAACAGGTTGAAAATAATAATAAAAAAAACACACATTCTTTCTTACAGTCAATGAAAGTATTTGAGCAAAAAATGATCCTTCATCATAACGTGATAGTTTCTTGAGAACAGAATCTAAGACACTAACTAATTTTTCTATCAATGTTTTTGACATATCACTAAGAATTTTTTCTAAATATTCATCAATTCGTGTATGATATTGATGAAGATCACCGCTATTTAATGCACATAATTTCAAAGCCTTGAAAAAACGAAAGCATAAGAAAATCAATAGGTTAGAAAATAAGAAGAAGAAGAGGTTCATTTTACTTGAGTTTTACAATCAAGAATAACATTGATCATAACACAACATTCCGATGGAAGAGAATAATCGGAAGTTGTACCAGTTATGAGACCGCCTTTTTTCATCCAAATTTCAAAATGACGCCAGACACGTTTGCCGCACGCTTCGATCATGTCTGATGCCATTTGTTTCAAACGTTTTTCTAAATGTTCACCAAATATTTCATCAGGCTAAAAGAAAAATCAAATTAATATTCATTTTCTCTTCGAATTCAATCTTCTCTACCCAATGTAACTCTCGAATAAAACATTGTAGAGCATCGAGTTTCCAAAGAATATCTTCACTTGTTGCACAACCTCGTCTAAAATCAAAAACAAATAGGATTCATTTCATCAATCGTTTTTGTTTTGTTCGTACGTTTTAAATTTCCAATTTTCTTTTTCGAAACCCTTATGTATCGATTGAGCTATACATGATTCCATAAGATCAACATAACGAATGACTAATGGTGCGAATGTAACACGTAATTGTTGGTGAAATCGACCGCCAACTAATGCATCTGTATCAATGAATTTGATATTTAGTAATATGTATAAAGAAAATTGTTACCGTGTGTTCGTAGATAATCATTTAATAGTTGAAATAAAGGAAATGAATCCCAACTTTCAATCGGTTGTTGATCGATCACATGTTCCATGTCGACAGCAAATAACGACCAAAAGATTTCCTCATGTTCAATTAGTAAATCTTGATATTGAAGAAAAGCTTCTTGATAATGTTCAGCATCTTGTTGTAATAATTCGATGCATAATTCAGCAAGATGAATGAGATCATCGATTTTTTTACGTGGTGAATCATCACTATTGTAAACAGTTTCTATAATAAACAAATAAAAACACAGATTATTAATCATCGCGTGTTCTACCTTCGATTTTTGCTTGATCAGAAACTCGTGTGTAGTTTATATATGCAGCATTTTCCAAACATTTGCCAATAAAATTTTTGATTTCATCACGAGATATTGGTGTAGCTATATCTTTAGCTAAAACACGTTCTAACAGACTTAGTGTTGCTTTTAATGCACCATCAGGACGACCGAATGGAAATGAATATCTATTATTTACAGAAAAAAGCACATCATTATGTTTTTTCTTCTTCTTCTTCTTTTGAATAACCTGAAATTTGTCACTTGATATTCAAGAAATGTTTTCAATCGTTCTTTGATTTCATTAAAACGATCTTTTTCTTCCATTGTTATCGTTGTAACATTATTATCAGGTCTAAAAATCAAATATTTTTTATAAAAACAAATTCGATTTTGATTTCCTACCGATTTCCCGAAACATGTGAAGCACAAAAAACGTAACTATAATGAACTAATTGAGGATCAATCATTGTTCCTTGTTCAGCTCGATCGAGTAGATCATTTAAATAATATAAATGTCTTAAACAACCGCGAACACCATACCGAGAACAATATTCTATTTCGAATAAAATATTCGAATTCACAATTCTTCGATTCATCATCAAATGTTTACCTTCGAGAACATAACTTTGTCCAGGACTTAACCAACCCTAAAAACATCAAATAGAATTCATCAATTATTCTTTTTCTTTCGATTGTTTATCAGCATTAGCACTACTTCGAGCTGAACTTACGCTTTCTTTTTCGAATAGAAAGAAAAACGTATTGTAAAATTTCAAAGAAAAAAAAATACAATATTTACCAATGAACAATATGGATCATTGAGACGGTAATCTAATGTAACTGTTTGTAGCGTTCGAAATAGATCATGATGATCGAATTTACAGGGATCACTTTGAATGTATTCATCGAAGCCAAGTTTTTTCGAACGATCGGCATCTAGATAAATGATGTTAAAATGATGATTTCATTCAAAGGGTGAATAGACTTGATCTCATTCAATCAATCGTCTCATGCTCATGCTACATGCGAACGCACAATCGAAATGAAACTCAAAAAAAATCACATTGTTTAGCTGGTATAAGTTTAAATAAACTTCGAAAATAGTTCGCTCTTTCTACGAGATCATATGACTGAGTTCGTGAAACAGGTAATTGTCCTATATGTAATTATATTGAATATCTCAAGAATTCAATTGATTACAATTACCAATTTGATCTTTTTGTGTTGATCCAAGAGAATCTTGTGCATTTTTATTTGCCGTCACAGGGGGTGTAGGTTTATGGGATTGACCAGTAGCACGATACAATGCTTGTACCCAGCCATGTCGTTCATTTTCTTCATTCGTTGCAAATGTCACAACATCACCTTCACGAACAGCTTTAAAAAAATATTTTGCATCATTCATAACTAGACCTACGGAACGAGAAATACTCGAAATATTTTTCACAAAAAAGAAAAAGAAAACGAACCATTATCCGGCTCGGCATAATCAACCGTATAGCCTTCAAGTGGCATCATTTCAGTCGGTTCCGATTTTTTGTCACGATAACTACATATAGCAAAACAATATTGAGAAACCTGAACTAAGGCATAGTAACGTCGTTTCCACGTTTTCCAAACAGTTTTTCCACGAGCATAGCACCAACCACACATCTTTAAATTCTGTGGCTTTTCCATTCGTACATCAAGTTTAACTTCTAATTTATCATCCGTCGATGTACCACCTTTTGTTTTAATCATAGTTGTCCACCAATTTGTCTTATTAAATGTCGGATCAATTTGTATAGTTAATTTACCCAATTTATTATCATCTAAACTAAGTATACCAGGATTCTCCATATAAAGTTTCACTTTAACAATAGGCAAAATTTGATTTGTTGGAAATTCAGCTAGAGATTCCCAAACAGGTTTGCCAGCTTCGGCATGCTCAGTACGATATTTTTCTCCGCCTTCGACTTCCATTGTACAATAAACAATTCGATTTGTTGGTACAGATTTCAATCCGCGAACTTCTTTCACTGTTATGTTCACATTAAAATTTAAAACAAATGCTAATTTCGATAGGCCAGGTTCGTTATCATCGAGATGATTGCTGCCATCGTTTTGTGTTGTTCGCATCGTTGAATTATAACCCGACGATGCACTATTACCGCCAGCTGTATGACGGCCATGGCCAGTGCCACGTTTTGATTTAATTGGTTTTTGATCTGAACCACCACGAACTGGTAAACTCTCAAGATTACTCATTAAATCGTTGATTGTCTTTTTCAATTCATCGACATAGAGTGTATCCATTTCTTTATGTACAAATTTAGGCATAAGACCACGTTGCTAAACGAAAAACAAATGTATAAGCATGAGCTCTATTTCAAATTGAATAGAAATTAATTAATCATGCGACAAGATTCCCGTTCTTTTTTTTCTAATCAATTTGATTTCATGCAAGCAAGTTTTTTTTATTTTTAATCGAGAATAAAAACGATGAAGAACCTTTTTTGTCTTTTGGCAAAGATCATTTAATAAATCCTGGAATAATTAAGGCAAAGTTAACTATTGTATGTCTCAATGGTTAGAAAACTTTTCATATGAATATGTTAAGTTTAGATCATATTTAGCTTTTTCGTTTTTATCGAATTCACTTACTCGTTGTAAAGATTCAGCTTGTTTCATTCGGCCATCTAATTCACGACGAATATTTGCCGCTTGTTCATCATTGTTATCAAGCTAAAAATTCGAATTTCATTTCTAACTTCACATAATCAAAAAAAAACTTCAAATTTCTCACTTGAGCACTATTAAAAATCATTCTGGAAAAGAAAAACGAACAAAATCATTTCAATGAACTTCATTGATTTCGACTTACTGATGTTCGAATTTTTTAATATTTAAAACTGTTTGAAACATTTCATATAATTGTTCTTTGGTCATAATCAATTCAGCTGATGTTGTTATATAACTCGATCGAGATAGTCGACGAATCGTATCTTGATCTTGATCTTGTCCACGATAGATAGCATCAAATTTCGACATCCACAATGTGAGCACCGTATCTTTGCTTATTTTCAATGAATCAATATCAGGCAGACTTCGTACACGTTTTTCAATATTTATACGAAATACATCACGAAAATCATCCGAACAACAACCACCGGATTGAACCATTTTACCAATACGTTCACTCTTGAGAAATACTTCATAATATGAACGAACAGCATTTATAAATGCTTCATCAGCTTCGATATGTGTTTTCCCATTGAGAAATGCGAGAAAACGTTCCTTAATAACACCATATTGAACGAGATTGATTTTTAAATGTTTTCGTCCCATATCTGACGATTGCTTTGAATTAAATGGACATGCAATACAACGACAAATGAATACATAGATTTGCAAACGTTTACGTTTCAATTCGAGTTCACGTTCGATACGTTCATTTTCGGCGCGTTCACGTTCACTTAACGCTGATGGTGATGGTGACGGAACACGATCGAATGGCACGCCAGGTGCACTCGAAATTGTCGTACCAGTCGATGAACTTGCTGTATTCGTTAGACGTGTATTTAAATTACCATTTAACGGTGCTTGTATTGGACGATGTCGTATATTCGGTGATGAAAGATCTTGATTACGTATTGAGCTAGCTCGTTGTACAGATGATGGTTGTAGAGATTCATCGGATGATGTTGCTGAATCTTCACTTCGTAGACTATTCGTATCAGTTTTCAATGCAGCTGTTAATTGTTGTGCAATGTAGGGAGAATTCGAATGACTAAACGGACGTATCGATGTCGATGGTGAATCAGTAATTGGTGCATATGACGACTGTCCTCGTGACGGTGTTGTTGTTTGTTGTGGTGAATAGATATTATTTGGTGTAAACGAATGTGACCCTGGAGAAGATTTATTTGTAAGTGGTAGATTACTGACATTAGATGTGTTCAATGATAAATTTGGTGAATTTGTGTATGGATAGGAAAAATTCGGAGATGATGTTGTTACTGGTCGATTAGGAGCAAGTCCTGGACGAACGGGAGGCACCTACATGTTGAAATAAGGAACAAAAAAATGACAGAATTATTTATATATTTGAAGATTGAATGAGTCATACCGGTGATTGACCACCTGTTCCACCACTGAAGCCTGGCGAAACATCTACCTCTTCATCTGAGGAATCATGCAGCATAATTTAATCTGTTCATTATTGTATATGTAGGTAACCTCGTCAATATATAGATAGACGGAATCAATTGAATCATTGATATGAATCACATTTTATCAATGACATACGTCAATATTTATAGAAGAAATTTGATTTTTTTGTTAATTATTATTATTATTATTTGTTTGTTAACTAGAATAGAAAAAGAATTCTATGAGAACGAGAATATAATAAAAGAATTTAAAAGAAGGAAAAAAAAGGAAATATTAAAAAAAAATAGATCTATCCTATGTCGTTTCTCTAAAGACTTTTGTTCATTTAAAAGCAGTCATCGTCTATCTCGATACTTACGAACGCATGCATGCACGCATACTTCGAAAAAAAACACGTCACTCATCATCATCGACGTCGTTCAACGGCGAGAAACTTCTCGCATTCAAGCTGACTAGGCTACTACCTCTAAATTCTTGTTAGCACGACTAATTGAAATCCTTCTCTTTTCCTTTATCAAACTAGCATGCTCTCTGCCATCGGCAGTTGCCGTTGCTCGCTACCGTGTTTCTAGTTGTTATTGTTGTTGTTTCTTCGTGAACGCACGAGTGCAAGCGTGCGTCTTTCTCTCTCTCTCTCTCTCAGGAGAATAATTAAATTAGATGACGCGAAACGATGATAGGAGACAAAACATTCGATCGGACAAACCGGTAAAAGAAAATACGACACGTTTATATCATGACTTTTTTTTTTCGTCGAAAAACACATCATAACAATGAACAAGTCATTTCTTTTAAAAAGTAAATATCATTAAGTTCGATATTTATTTTCTTTTCATCAGGAATAACTAGGATTAGACGATAGTTGATACAACATGCATTTAATGTACTCGTATGTAAGCATCGAAACGTATAAACTACAATTTTCTCTTCTCTATTCGTCGACAAATTATGGTTACTTCAGAGAAAAGAGCAAAGAATTAGAAACTAGCATCACATCGCGATTCAAAACAGAACAAAAAAAAAGAAAAAGAAAGAAACAAATAGTATCACCGTAGAAGAACAAAAGAAAAACCAAGTTACCTCTAACCATCTGGCAATTTCTATACTTTCAATGTGTTATTCTGATAAATATCTATATTTAATTGATTTTGTCAGAAATCATCTTTGTATAACTGTCATTAGAATGAGATAATTATTATTTGAATAAATGTCATGATGAAATTGGATGACTATCGATGGATTTTAACGAGACAAAACCTCCATTGATGATAGGGTTTCAAACGTATCATAAACGTCTGTCAAGTTTATAAATATACACATTCGAAATGATCACAAGATGAAAACAGAAAACTAAACGACAGGAAAAACAACGAGACTCGTTAATCGATTAGATGCAAATCCTCTTCGATAGAACGAAGAATGTGATGAGATGAAAACGATTAAGGAAATGAAATGGTCACAAATAGACAAGACGATGATGACGAAGAAGCAGAAGAAGAAAAAAAAAGAAAATAAGTATGAATATAAATGTAAAAGGAACACCTTCTCCTTTCTTTTTTTATACGACGAGTTCTTTCTTTTTTTGTTCTTCTTATTGCATGTAATGATGATCATTGAATAAAAAATTAATGGAAAAGCTAAAGCAACAGTCACATAGACAAATACTCATCTCAATGAAAGTTATTGACCTTGAATGATACAAAAGAAACGAAAGAAGACAAGAAAAGGAGAAGAAAAATAAGTTATACAAGAAAAAATTTTGTTAACAGCTAATCATCGCGTCGAAACGACTTCTTTTCTTAATGTCATTTTTTCCACATATATGCACCTGATTACTAATAGCAGACAGTACTAATGTATGTAGCATAATTATCTCTCAGAACGAACTCAATCAAGAACAAAAAAAAACAAGAACGATCAAAAGGAAAAAAACAAAATAGATTTGTGTCTTTTGTTAGTTGACAATGCTATTCTTAAATCAGATCGGTACTATTTATTTGTCATCAATTATGTATTTCTTCTTGTTTTCTTACATTCGAATGTTTGCTCTGCAAAACAATCGATTGATGGAAACTAACATCATCTATCTAATATTTACTAATCAAAAAGTCTTCTCATATCATTTCTTATTTTTTTTCTTCTAAAACCCTCAAGGATCGCTTTTTTTTCTTTTTCTTTCTCTATCAAAAGAGATCGGAGTATTTACTTACATATTATAAAAGATGAAAAACGACTAGTGGTAGAATTTAACAAAAAACAGAAAGATCAACAGATATTTATGAAATCATCTGGTAGATAGATAAATATGAATAAAACACAAAACCTAACTTTAGTCATAGATGAAGAAAAAGAAAAAAAACGGAAGATCATACTCTTTTTCTCGTTGACATTTGCGTTTTATGTATATTAGAACATGTAAAGTAATCAAAAACGCATTTATTTAGTATGTACAATCAGAGAGACAGAGAGAGAGAGAAATGAAAAGAACTATTCAGGTAATAGGAAAAAAAAGCAAATTGCCATGAGATATTAATATACTGCGAGCTGTTGTTTTTTTTTGTCTAAGTCAGAAAAGAAAAGGAAAAAAACTATCAACATTTGAAAAGAGCAAAAGAGAGAAGGAAAATGTTGATAATAAACATATAAAAATATAATAATCCCAATTGTGAAAAGAAGGCTCGTCTCATTTATCATATGAAAAAAAAAATATATATATATTCTTCATTAATCAGACAACTAACTTGAAGAGAATAAGAAAAAGAACAGAACAAATAAACAAAAAACAGTTTTTTCATTGGTCTAATAAATCAAACCTGACATCTAGATAATCGACAACCTCTCATTGGCATACTAATAAGCCAAACAAATCCGATAAAAAAAAGAAGAAAAAAAAAACTTACTGACTAACTGTCATACTATCGATATACCTTTTCTTTTTGTTGTTTTTATATTTTATTTTCTTCTTTACTTATCTAAACAACGATTAGTCAAGATGTCGAACTATGTTAGTATAACATCTCCACCTCGAGAAAATTTCGTCAGTGATCATCGATATCGTTTACGATATTTCAAAACACCGGCCTGGTGTCCCTATTGTGAAGATTATATTTGGGGTTCAGGCAACATCGGTTATCAATGTACAAATTGTGGTGATTATTTTCATGTTGAATGTACACTTGTTATACCAACGGGTACATGTCCTGGTTTGAATGCTTGCCATCCAAATAATCGAAATTTAACAACTTATGAATCGAGTTTATCCATTCATGATTGGACTGTCAATGATATTTGCGAATGGTTAGCGGTCGTCAATCTTTATCGATATGCACCGAATTTTCAATCATTAAAATACGATGGTGAAATCGTTCTTTCATTAACTGATGAGCAACTAAAACATGATCATATACATGATAGTTTTCAACGGCAAGCGATTTTAGATGCAATTAAGGAGTTAAAATCACGTGATAAATATCGTCCAATATCATTCGATCGTTTTCGAAATCAATTGAATACAAATAATCATGGCGATAATTTTATTTGCACAACATTCTATGAACGACGTATTTGTGATCTCTGTGAAAAACCTTTGTACGGTATTATTCATCAAGGTTTACAATGTAGTAATTGTGGTCTTGTCATGCATCGACAATGTTCGAAATTACCATCGAAACGATGTGTACATACGCATAAACAATTAGAATGTCATACGATTATAGGCACGGATTTTAATGATCAACCGATCGATTCTCGAACGCAATTACCGATTATAATAACACGTTTATGTCAAGCATTGGAAAGTCTCGCACAAGAAAATCGAAATCTATCATTAATGGATGCATATCGATTTTCGATTGAATCAGCACGAGTAGCTCAATTGAGAAAATTAATCAATGATAATGTAAACAATTTCGATTTGTGTTTTTTTTCTTCTTAATTCATCATCGTTTTTTTCGTTTAGGATATTGAAAAAATGGATTTTAAACGTATGGAAATGTCTGAACTAGCTAGTTTGGTTAAAGTCAGTCTCAAAGAACCGGGAATAGGTAAAAAGTTCGATTCCATAATTGATTATCTGTCAAACAGAAAAAGATTGATGATCTCTAAGTTTCATGATTGTGTGCGTGTGTTATTATTTTTTTGAGTAGATCAATGATTAAAAATGAATAAGTTCGCAAAATATTATCGGATGAGGTCAAACTAATAATAGAAGAAAAAGAGATTTTTTTTATCTTCTTCGAAATTTAATTCTATTTGACCTTTTAATTCGACGAAAGAAAAGATTAAACATCGATTTAGATAATTAAATATTAATTTTGACAAGAATATTCAAGAAAATCTGTGTGTGTTTTTTTTGCTAAGGCATTATTCCTGATGAGAACTATGAAGATTTTCTTAATTTGGTCAATGCACCAACACAAGTCATTCAAGAATTTATTTGCTCATATTCGATGCCTTTCTATGTTGATTTCTTGAAATTTATAATGTGTCATATAATCAAAATCTGGAAACTTGACTATGAACATTCAATGTCAAATATCAATCAACAACATACAGTCAAAGCCTATGAACCCGAACGAGTTGTTGACAAACTTGTCGCAATATTTAAACAGCTGATTTTTCGGTTAGTTGAAAACAAAATAAAACATACATTCATAAGATTTATTTCGTTTTGCAGACCACCATGGCCAATGATTATGTCTCATGCACGCAATGATAAAGATCATGTACATTTATTGAAACGTTTCATCTATGAAATCGATTGGCAAGCTGAACGTCCACCTCTTACATCGATATCATCGGTGGAATCGATTCCATCGCAAGATGAAATACTCGATCGATATCCATGGTTTTATAATCGACAAGATAATCAATTGTTAACGAAAAAATTACTAACCAAATCACTAACAATCAATGACGGAGATTATTATGTTCGATTTTCAACTGAACCAAGTGTGTCAGCACCATTTACACTTGTTGTTCAACTCGATGGTCAACAACGTTTCATTAAAATTTGCATGAATAAACAAGGTCAATATGGTTTTTCATTGAACTCATGTTTTTTCTCGACAATACACGATCTAATCGAATATTATTCGCATAATTCTCTATCAAAACATTTTCCAATTTTAAAATCTGATATGAAATTAGGCAAACCAATACGTCGTGATATAATTCTTTCGAATATAAAACATGATGACATGGATAACTATGCAACCATTCTCTCGGCTATACCAGATATCAAAATCTTACGTATCACTCTATTTGAATTAACAAGTACATACAATGAAATCGATCAAAAATGTACAGTATTGAAAACTGAACTCGATCAAATTATAACATATATGAGTGAAATACAACGATCAACAATGGCTTATGGAAGGTAGACGAGAATTTATTATTCAAATGATTGATGATCGTGTTTATTTTTGTTGCTATTTTTAGAATTCAAATGATTTATGAAAAACAAATGAAACTTAATCGAGAGAATTTAATGCGTTGTCAAAAAAACAACGAAAAAAGTGAATATGAACGTTCGTTTAAATATCTCGAACAACGTGTCGAAGGTTTTATTAATAATATGAAAGCTCTCAATGAAACCTACACGGAACGACAATTAAAACGTGATGAATTAGTTAAAACACTTGAAGAACGAAAAAATGCAATGATAGTTTATGAGAATAAAATTTCTATGTGTATGAAATCATTAGCTGATCGAGGCATTGAACAACATGAAATCAATAGTTTTCTGGGCATTCCAACTGATGAACCATGGTATCTACCATCGATCAATCGTGAAACAGCGCATAAATTATTAAAATCAAGTGGCGAAGGTACATATCTCATTCGTCCATCATCAAATGGTTTCTATGCATTAACATTAGTTCATAATAATATGATATACGATTGCCGTATTGGTCGTGATCCAACCAAAGATTATGCTTTTCGTTTTGTTGCATCAACGATTGATCGAACTGGTCCAACATCATCATCGACAACAACAAAAACGATAACTAATGGACATCAAATTGTTTTCAGTGATCGATTATTTTATTCACTGAAAGATCTAGTCGAATTTTATACGAGAAATTCTTTGGCGGAAAATAATGCCGATTTAAATACATGTTTAATTGTACCCATAAAATTACACGCAAATTTTAAACTTTGAAACTCATATTGTGGTGTTCTCTTTGTCTCATTCATTCATTCGCACTTCTTCTTTTTATTTTTATGTTCATAAATAAATAAAGAATTCTCAATAGTTTCATTTTCAAATTGTTTGTTCATAAACGGGATTAAAATGAAGTTTGAATTCAGTCCAACGAGCACGTAAACGTTCTTGTCGATCATTACTATCGGATTGTCTGTATGAAGAATAAACAGAAAGAAGTTTTAATAGAAAGAAAAAAACAACTAAGAATCTGTACCTTCGACGAAAGAGTTCTTTGATTTTTTCATCGAATAAAACAGCAGTTTTATCGATTTCAGGTTGAACAAGTGTTTTTTTCGCGTGTGAACTCATGGATTTCGTTTGTTTAACTTCAACCGGTGATTCGGTTTCGTCCATTGTTGAAATAATTCGTTCAGGATAATAAGTTTCAAGTGAAGGAAAATGTTCTAACGGAACACGATAGAGACGTAGTGACGAATTTTCATTTTCATCAACTTAAAACAACGAAAAAGAGAGAGAAAATTAGCACAAGTTGAAAGATGAATTTTCTTCGAATGATTACCTCCGATGATAATCGATCGTGCATTATCAATAAATGCTATTTGAAATCGAACGTAGTTTTCATTCGATATGTCTGGTAGAACAATTTCACATAATTGTTTCGATTTGACTGCATCATTTACATAGATTCGATTGAGTTCATTGATACTCAAGAACTATGTTCAAAGAAAAAGAGACATTTGTTTGATTTTATTCGAATGAAATCGTTTGTCTTACTAAATTCGATGGATTACAATTGAAAAATAACATTCGATTAATGTTCGATGTATCTTTACTTTGTTCTCTAGAATGTGAATTATTTTTTCTTTTAATTGAAATAAAATGATTTACTGAGGAAAACACGGTGGTGAAATATCTTGTTCATTAAATTTCACTCGATAGATTTTACCATCATTGGAAAGAGTTAAAAATCCATTTTGTTTATCATTTGTTTCAAGATTTGAATCAATAGCATGAACGTCAACAAGAGGATTTGAACTGACATTTTCAACAAATGGAAGATCATTTACACTTGATGTTCGTTCAATGATACAAATATTTCCCGATTGAAGTGCAACTGCGAGATGTTCATGTTTTGAATCGTATGATAAACTTGTTATACGAGTAGAAAATGGCCATATGGCCATAGGACGAGTTTCAAATGCATCTAATTATAAGAATTAATCGATCAATCGAAGTCGAATGTTAGTCGATGTACCTTTTCCTTTTGCATCAGATTTAGCAATCTTAAAAATAAGTAATTGATTTGTTGTTGGCCAACTAATTGCCAGAGAATGATTGGCTAAATAGTATTTCATTGAAATGAATCATAAACACGAATTATTTACCTCCTGTTGTCGTTGTTCCAGCAGGAATAAAAACAAAAGCTGGAATTCTAAAATAGATCGATCAATTTCATTCGTTCTCTTGTCTTTTTTTTCTTCTGGAACTTACATAGGCGGTACTGGTTCACTTTTCGGTACGAGAAATGTTCGATCAGATGTATCAATATTTGCTGATGACATAATTAAATCTCGAATTAAAATCGATTTCATATCGATAATTTGTTGAGTATAAAAATGATTTGATATGCCTTGGCCAATATTCGATTGATTATCGGTATTTTTCATTAGTTGTTGAAAATTATTCGATCCTATTTTACGAGAAGAAAAATAGAATTTTCTTTAGAAAAAACATTTGAATTTTCTACCAGCACTAAATTTCGGTGCTCGAGTTTTGAATAATAAACTCAATCGACTGAATTGACCTCGTATCAATCCGGAATTAGTTTCTACTGTTGTTGATTCAACTGCATCTTCTATTATATCACTTTCATTTATCGTTGTAGTCTATTTATTCAATAAGAATAACAAAACAAAATTATATTCCTAAATTAACCTGTTCTTGAGTGGCAATTTCTGATTTCCATTGATCTTTTACTAATTTATAAATTTCAAACCATGAATCATTATTACCTATATTTAAATCATTAGATAATTTCAATTTTAACTATTGTTTTTCGTATTTACCAAACCAACAAACAATTAGATATTCATCATTTAAACCAGTTTGTGTCATTAAACACATTGGTCGTTTACTATCATCCTAATTATCGAATAAATGACATTCAATTTTGTTTTTATTTTTAGTCGATTTACTTCGGTTTCATATTGAGTAAATAAAAGATAGAATTTTTGATTTTTATATGCCAACATTTTCCAATAGCCTTCAAATATCGAACATTTCACGTAATTAAACAAAATTGAAAGCCTATGAATACATACCAAGTTGATCGATAACACTCAGAAAATAGATTGATTCATGTTTGAAAACCGTCATATGTTTCAATGGATTATCTATAGGTATTTGATGGACAATTTCATCTGTTTGATAATCATAACAGATTAAATATGCTTGTTCATTGTCGATTCCATTACAAAAAACTAATGTTCCTGAAGCATGACTACCAATTAGAGAAATAGGATACGGTGTCTAAGTTAAAAACAGATTTTAAATACATAAGACAAAGAACGAATGAATAAGATTTACATTGATTAATGTTGATGATGTATGTTGTGCTGAAACGAATTTTGTTTGATCGAGTATTCGTTTTTGTTCACGTTTTTCAATGAGTGTCCAAGCATCATCGAAAATCGATTCATAAACTTTATTAATTCGTCTAGAGAGATATGATTATAATTCATTTCATTTCATTCTATTCAAACAAACCGAAATGGTTGTGGTAAATCATCGAATATTAACGATGGATCAAGAGTGAAATCCGTTCGTTCATTTAATTCTCCTTGTCGAGATGGAATCGGAATCGTATGTTCACGTTCAAATGTTCGATTAACTGATGATGATGTTGCTGCTGAATGTCTAACTTTGGTACGTCGTTGAGATGGATTCATTATTTTATTTTAATCTAAATCATGTGTAAAGAGATAAAACGCTTGTTCTTCTATTTTGTTTTATTTCTGCAGCTCAAAAAAATTTGTTGATGTTATTTTGTTTATACAGAAAAAGCAAATGTTCGTTTTTTAGTCTATTCCATTATTCTTAAAGCACTATCTTCGCCTAATTCTTTGCGTAATTTTGCATCGACTCGATCCCAATCGACGTCGACCTAGACAAAATAAAAAAGTTAATTTTACCCATCAAGAATTATTTAACAAACCGTTTTCATTGCTTGGATATATTTCTGATTTGTTTCCTTCTTTCCTCCGCCGTATTCTTTCAAATATTTCTGTCGATAACCAACAACAACATCTAAATATTGTGAATGTCGTTGTGTTAACTCAAGAGCACTACAACGCAAAAAGTCAAAGCGCAATTCAATTTCAAAAGTCACAAACCGATCCCAATTGTGTTCATTCAAATGAAGCATAATCGCATGTAATGGTTTATTTGCATGAAGATAATGTCCTTCAGCTTCTTGAATATTTCCTCCAGCAAGTAAAGCTAATTCAGCTTCGCGTTCTTCTTTCGATGCAATTGTACGAAGATTTTGTAAACAAAAGACCATTTCCGTCTAGAACAATTTTCAAAACAAACAAATGAAAATCGTTTTTGTTTGTCATCGATTTACATTGCCTAATTGTGCAAAAGCATTTTCAGCTGAATCAAAATCTCGATTGAATAATGAAACAACAGCAATGAGAGCATAGATTGAATCATCCTAGATTTTTTTTTGTTGTTGAAATAATTATATCGATTAGATTTAATTCTCCTACTGCAATGTATTGACATAATTGTAAAGCTTCTTCAGCTCGATTTGCCGATAATAAATCAAGACATAGTTCATAATAAATCGGCAGTGCTGATTGAATCAATGCACCCGTTGATTTACGAATTGTTATTTGACAACTGAGAAAATCTGAGATCGAAGGATTTTTACCGAAATCACTGAAGAGAACAACAACGAATTGTTTTCCTTTCAAATTCGCAAAAAAAAAAACAATTGAATTCTACCCCGATTCAATTCGATAGGTGGTTTTTTCAACTAAACTTTGATCAACAAAAACAACATTCGGATACAACCAAATATTCAATTTCCCATCGGCAATACCAGCTAACATCGCATTTTTATCATTCCATCGAAAACTACCGATATTCGTACCTTAAAGAAAAGTCACGAACATAAATATCAATCTATCGATTGAATTCAATTCGACATACAAAGTTTTCGAATTCGTTGACTATTAGCGCGTTGACCTTGTCCGCTGACTCGAACGTGCATGATAAATAAATCTTGAAATTTATCGGCAAATGCAAGTTTACGTTCATTGGCTGCACCTGTCTGATCCAAAGCCAAATGAACAATTTCATACTATGCAAAATAAAATCATCAATGATTAGTACAAAGATTTTATCAGAGAAAAAGATAATTTACAGCATGAGAAACTGATTTTCCGTCGCCAATTTGTTTACCATTGATATCGAAAAATGTAACAGCTGAAAGTGAAAAACAGAAAAGTATAAGAAAAGCGAACTTGAGAAATAGACAAACATTTCGTATCTGTTGCATCACGAATAGCGATCGTGTCCGAACTAAGAGAAACGGTATTCATATTGACCGAATCCGGTTTCGATGAGAGCAATTTCGGTGTTGAAACAAGTCGACCTTCGTATGAGTAAATACAAATATTAATGCCATCCGACAGAAGAAAATATCTAAAAATTTCTGATTGAACAAACATCGAAATCTTAAGTTTCATTGTACTTTTCTGCTTGAACGATTAAACTCATTGACATATCACGTAGCTCGAATAGAGCCGGATGACCTAATTGTTTACAACTAAATCGACATATGAACATTTATTTAATCTTCGTCGAAAAGTCAACTCTTCACATACTTATAGATTAAACCTTGATTACTTGTTAAAACAATTAGATATCCAAATCCAACCGACATTTTAACCAATCGATCTTTTAATTCGATTTTATCTTTAAGATCTGTTTCACAATTACTAACTGTAATCACTTTCGAATCAGTTAAAACAAATTCCAAATGACGCCAATCAATTCGTCTACAATTCATTCTTTTCATTTTCTCAATTTCTCAAAACTAAATCTGCATACCGTTCAATAATATGTCCAATGCCAACTCGACCTGTTCCACAACCACATGCTAATTGTGTACTATCATTCGACCATGAGAGAGCAAAAATACTGCCGTCTTTAGGCTTTTCTACTGAATGACACCACTAGATCAAAGCAAGAGATATGTTCGATTGAAAGAAATGTTTGACTAAACATACACCAGCACTATCGCATAGACGAATTGTATTATAAGAACCAACAGCAAAATTCGAACCGTCAGGTGCCCATGCGAGACTAGTAATGGGATATTCAAATGCTTGGCTAGAAAATAATGGTCGACCAACAGAATCCCAGACCTTTTGAGAGAGAAAAAAGTTTGCTTTTACGAAATAGAAAAGACAAATAAATATAGACTTTATATCGACAATCTTCACCGCCTGATATAATTAAATTATTGACTGTATTCCAATCACATTTCAAAATAATTTGTTCATGTGCTTTCCACTTGAAAAAAAAAAGAATTAATATATTTTTCGATTTGAGATCAATTTTCATATTATCCTACTGAGTTTTGTTTTGAATTAGGTGAAAGTGGTTTCATCACGAGATGTTTGCCTGCACAATAAAGTATTGCGTCGTTATCAGCTGACCAACAGATTGAAAATATTGGTGGTGCTATATGAAATGTCGAACATAGATTTCGATAGAAGAGATACATTGAAAAGATTCTACCTGATTGAACAAGATTTGAACGTAACATGCCTGATCGTGCCCAAATTCGAACTTGTCCATCTTCTCCACCTGAGAATTATATTTCAAAAATATGATTACTGAATATAGAGAAATCAGTGAATACTACCTGTAGCAAATTGACTGCCGTCAGGACTCCATCGAACGCAAATAGTTGCGCCTCGATGTGCTTCGACACTTTTTTCTATACGTCCAGTTTTATTAATAAAACAGAATTTACCATCACTTGTTGCTAAAACAAATAAATCCGAACCAACTGTTCGTTTTCCACCTGCTCCTGAGCCTGCTCCAGCTCCACCACCACCACTCGCACCTTTGGGTAACCAATGCATATCAAGTGGATAAAGATCAGGTGCTAATTCAGCAATTTTAATCAAATCATTTTGAACAACATTGTATTTGTATATGATATGATCTTCTCCAACTGAATACAGATCATCTGCTGACATCCATCCAACGCAATCGACTCGTTCGCCATGACGAAGTGTCGATGGAAATGTGAATTTTAAACGCATGATTATTATTTAAATGAACGATATTAAATCCGTACTAATGTTTAGTGAAAATGATGGATTGAGTACCATCGTTGAAGCATGTTACTTGGTGAGAGCCTTTCACGAGAAGACAAGATGAATTTCTATTGGACAAAAATAAGATCGAATGAGAACAAGAAAGAAATAAGTAAGTGTAAGGAATGCATATTTATGTATAGCTCGATCGATTGATCATTCATTTTTTTCTTCGTTTATTTTATTCGAATAAAAAATGCCAGAATTTTTTAAAGAACTATCATTTCGACGTCTTCTTGATTCATTAAAATTAACGCCTAAGCATCGTCTCGTTGAATTTGGAGGTAATTTTATTGATTTGATTTTCTTGTCAATGAAATGAAACCGAAAAATATATTTAGATATTTGGGCAGAAATATTCCTTTGGTGTTTCATGACATCAATTGTTGTACATTTAATCGCCAGTATTATTGCAATTGTATCATTGAAAAGTCATAAAATTGGACGTTGGTATACAATACTCATTATTTTAGCTGGAATCATCACTCCGATTGTACCATCAGCTCTAACAAGTAAATTTTGATATTTATCGAGAAGAAAAAAAAAAGAAATTTTCATTTATTTTTATTTATGAATATAGGTGCACTTCTGTCAGCTATATTCTATGCTGCATCAGTGGAAATAAAACCATTCTTTTGTTTCTTGTTGGGTGTTGGACAAACTGGTGTTATACTTTTTTTCTCGTTTCTTAAAATTTTGTCTACATTGTAATTATAATATTACGCAGTCAATTTATTTCGAATGCTATCTCATTCGTATCCTGTGAACAAAATTCACACTATATAGAATATGTTTTGTTACAAAAGAAAAACTATAGCTCGAATAAGTATTTTGTATGAAAATGAATGTTACTGAGTTGCAATAGGAGTCATAAAATTTTGCTGTGGAGCAAACATAGCAGGTTGCTGTGGCTGATTCATCATCATAGGCTGTTGAAATTCTTGAGCAAACATTGTTGGCTGTTGTTGAGGCATCATCATAGGTTGTTGAAATTCTTGAGCAAACATAACAGGCTGCTGTGGCTCCTGAACAATCATAGCAGGTTGAGAGAATTGCTGTGGAGTAGGCTCATTTTGAGCTTCGGGTGGAAGATGAGCTGCTATTACTACAGGATGTGGTTGAAGTGGAAGAACTGATTGCTGAACTGGTACTTGTTGTGATACAGGTGGTTGTTCAACAACTGCGGGTTGAGGATTTGCTCCTCTATGTTTTTTCATTAAGTTACCCATTCTAATTTTATTGAGAAAGATATGAACGCACTAAACTCAAAGACACCATAACAGAAAAGGTAGAAATTATTCATGTATATCTTTTTGTCGATTGTTTTCATTGATGTGACGAAACAGAAACTTAGAGAATATACAGTACACCATTTTCATATTCCGTTTATCAATTTTTTATGACTCATAAAAAAACAAGATAGCGATTGACGTACAGACTGCAAATATCTATGTTGATGTGCTTTTTTTGGATAGTATGATGTAGTAGATGAGTATTTATTTGTTCAGCTATTG
>ERZ778019.1496-NODE-1496-length-30870-cov-13.269349_pt1 | contig 30870 bp, 27 predicted proteins | sample MGYA00375749_ERZ778019 | MGnify/ENA primary metagenome ERZ778019 (study PRJEB29350, sample SAMN05389821) | bioreactor metagenome | isolation source: Ammonium sulfate bioreactor | place: South Africa: University of Cape Town | collected 2014-03-17 ... | reverse complement strand
TTTGATGATGAATGCCTGAATAGAGAGCGAGAGATTGCTTTTACTGTTACTGTGGTGATTGTTGTTGTTGTTCTACATGTCATCAATCGATCTGTATTGTGAGAAGAACAGCTGCTTCTATTTCTCACTGTTCACTTATTATTTTTCATCGGACACTAATTACCCAGTCGAAATGAGTTGTTCTAATCGATAAGCAATAGTCATTACGCTCATCTTTACAAACGAACACATGTTCAACTAAAAGATAAAAAAAAAGAGAATGATTTGAGACATTATCAAGCACATCTGTTCAATTAGAAAATTTAAGAAAGAGACAACGAGAAAAAAAAAACAATATTTGTTTAATCTAATTGTTATGATCGAATAAACGTCTGTCTTCTTGTTTATTCAAGGTTATCTTCGTTTGACAAAATCTCTCATCGGTCTACCGAAATCGACCTACTGGTTAACGATACGTTTGACACGTTATCATGCTCATCCACCTCAGACTTATTTTCATATTCATTTGACAATTCGTCAAGAGAATTTCTATCTACCGCAATGTCTTGATCTCTATCAAACTGTTCAAGTCTATGATTATTCAATTCAATATCCATTTGCACGTATTCAAGCATCGACATTGAATCGAAATTCATTGATTCAATATTCACTAGAAAATAATGAGAAAATCTTTTCAATTAATAAACAAACAGGCTTTCTACATCTCCTACCAATCATACAAAATCAACGACAATTGAAATCCGATTATCTTCTAACGGTAAAAACTACTGACGTTCAATATAAAATCGCCAGTCAATGTTATCTCAAAGTACATTTAATACGTCGACGTCAATTAATCCCAAGATTTCTTTTATCTGAATTACAAATTGATCTACCTGAAATCTCTTATCAAAGTGGACGATTACGTCAACGTTTATTTCAAATTATTGCTCTTCTCAATCATCATGTTTATAGTAAACAACTTGAAATACGTTATCGATTTCCTGATCAAAATCAACATTTTATTATCAATCGACAAACAGGTTATCTCGCTGCTAAACAACCATTGATGCCTTATACAACCTATGAATTTCCAATTGAAGCATTTACAGTCGCGTATCGTGATGAAATTCTAGCAGATTTGAATGAAAATGATGACGATGAACAACAATCACATCGTTCAGGCAAATGGCGAATTGTTTCACCTCGAGTTACTCTACCGATAAAACTTCGTATTTTACCATTGAGTTCATTGAATAATTCGCTTCAACCCGCTATTGATTCAACGATAAATCTCGATTTATTATCAACAACTGAAGTTGGTTCGAATATATTTCAATTAAATTTAAATTCGAAAGCAAATCAAATGCAATGGTTTATTATGATTGGAAATATTCAACATACGAGATATTTTCATGTGGATTTTCAAACTGGACAATTGAAACTTATTCGACCAATTTCAGAAATTATTAATCAAACGAATCTCATCGAATTACATGTCAATGTCACAACCGATTGGATTCATATGAATACAGTTAAAATTCTAATTCGTTTGATTAATAATCAAATTGTACCAATTCGATTCTCTCAAACGGATTACTATAGTTCAATATCGAAAAGTATTCCAATTGGTGCTGAAATTGCTCGTATAACAATTGATAATTCAGCTGATGATTGTCTCTATTCGATCGATACAGTCGAACGAATTAAGTCGAAAGATTTATTTCATATTAATCCGTACACGGGCTCAGTCACTGTTGTTCAAACATTAGAAAATTCATCGACGAATAAACATTTATTGACAGTTATCTATCGATGTGAATCGAATTTGTATGTGACATCAACGAATTTACATGTAAATATACTTGATGAAAAGAATTTATTAAATCAAACAAAACCATCAACTATTCGTTTTACTCAATCGATGTATTTGATTATTTTCGAAAGTTCATTAAGAGAAAATCAACAACGAAAACTATTAGATTTACAATTAATCAATGATGAAAACGAACAAATTCAATCTAACGTACAAATTCTTCAAGGTGATCCGTTAGGTCTATTTTCAATTGATTCTTCAACACAATCGTTAATTCTTGTCGATGAATCTCGCGTTCGTTCGTACGAATATCCATTAGATCTTACTATCATCGATCTTTCACAAAATCAATTAATAAATACAACTGTTCGTCTAGTAGTTTCTAACATTGGAATTTATTTTCCTTGTCCAAATTATCTTACAAATTCACCATTTCTTTTCACATATCAAGCTTTACCAATAACAAGTATTGATCCATTAACCGGTCAGATTTATGATTCATTCGATAGTTTAACGATTCGTGCCTTTGATCCATTGACTCCATTGAATGGTGAAGCATCAAATCAAGCTGAATGCGTAATTTATTCGGACAGATCATTGACAAAAAATACAATCAATAGAAATACGAATCAAAATTTGATTTTTACAAATGAAATTCACCAAGGTTTTATTAATCAATCATTTGGTTATTCATCGTATATCTATGATTTCAATCTTCAACCATTACAAATTCATGTTCAAAATCCACAAATCTTCTCAACAACATATCATTTCGCTAATCGAACCTATGAAAATCTTTTCAATTTCGATGAATATGCTGGTTTAATTCAAGCAAATTTTCCTAATCAATATCCGTCGTATGAATATGCATTTCTTCTATATGCACAATTTCAATCAACAGTTACATTTACACGTTTAAATCTTTTGATTAATTCAGATATTGAACAAGATAATCAACCATTGAAATCGATCTATGAATTTCAATTATATATGCCGTTTGTTGATAATATGACAATTGGTTATTTAGAACCGATAAAACGAAATCTAACGATTTTAAACGAACAAATTCTTTCGATGATTGGTATCGATGATTGTTCAGGACGAATATTCGTTCGAAATCGAACATTATTGTTAACCAATGGTAATTTCTATGATTTTCTTATTCAAGATGAAGGTTTACAAATAACTCGAATACAAATTATTATTCTTACATCACGAGAAATGAATTATGAATGTGAACTTGAATATATTCATAATAATGAATTAATCGGTTTTATTCAAATTAAAAATGAACCATCGAATCATTCGTCATTACATTCATATTCTCTTTTGAATTATGAAAATTTCTTTTCATTAAACCGACAATATGGTTTGTTATCATTTCGAGAATTCGATAAACAAAAATTAGACGAAGATCTTTTACTTTTAATACAAATTGATCAATCAAAATGTTTGGTTACTGTTGAGAAAAAAAAGGATGACAGTCAATTGAACTTCTTTGGAAATACTACAAAACTTAAATATGATTCGATTCCATCTCGAGCTCCTCGATTCAATCGAAATACTTACGAATTTACTTTGAATCTAACGGATAATCGTCGAATTCATCTCGGTCGATTATCTGGTCAAAGTTTTAATTCAAATCGTAGTCATCTAGTCTATCAATTTCTCACGCCAACCAACGATTTCTATCTTGATTTTGATAATGGAACACTTGATTATCTTTCAAATTTACGAAATCCTTTCAATCAAAGTATCGTTTATCTTCAAGTACTCGTTCGAGATTTAATCTATCAAGAAAATACAACTCTCAATCTCACAATTCACATTATCAAACCACAAAAGCTTCCATTATCATCATTAATCTATCATCAATCGGTTTCACAGATTCTTCCACCAGGTGCAATCATCTTTCAACCGAATCTTAGCCTCAATGGAACTGTTCATTATTCACTTCGAAATCATTTCTCACATCATTTTCAAATCAATTCATTGACTGGTGAAGTTAGTCTATTGAAATATCTAACTGATCAAATCTATTCATTTGAAATATTCGTTTCACCTCTCAATCAAATTTTGATTGTCAAATTAACGGTCCTACCGTTTAATCTTCATCGACCGATGTTTTTAAATTTACCATCGAACTTATCGTTGTCAATGTCAAATGAATTTCTAACGAAATTCTCAGCACATGATCTCGATTTAACGGACAACTTAAAACTCAGATATCTTCTTCTCAATTCCGAAGATTCCGATGTCTTTTCACTCAATGAAACCAACGGTATTCTCAAATTGAATAACTCGACAACACAAACAATCAAACCATTCTATCAATTGAATTTCGGCGTAACTGATGGTTTATATTTAACTAAAACCTATCTTCAAATACATTTTCATAATTATTCAAAATCATCACCGAAATTCTCTTTGAACGAATACGTTTTCTCCTATGATCAAACACGAGATCATCTCGGACATATTTCTGCATTGGATGCCGATATCAACGATCAGATTGTCTACGAACTTCATCAACAACCCGACGAGATCTCTATCGAACCATTGACAGGAAATATCAAAATTTCGAAAGGATTCTTTTCGAAACCAATCATCGAGTTTTATGCATCGGCAAAAGATCTTGCTAAACAAGTTGTTTACACGAAAATTAAAGTTATCTATCCCGTTCAACCGAAATTCACATCGAATTTCTATTTTATCTCTTTGAATCCAACGGAAATTCGATTACCTTCGGAAATCTTCGAATTTCATCTCGTTGATTTATTCAATCGAACACTAAACGGTGGTAAATTTCAAATAAGAAATCAAACGGATTTCTTCGAAATCAAGGAGAATAAATTGATATTCAAAGAGAATTTCTATCCAGCAAAACAATCGATTTTGAATATAAATGCTTATTGGAAGAATTTTATTCTTCAAACAACCGTACAGATTCAATTAGTCGACAAGATCATCGAACTCGAGCAAATTATCGATGAAATTCATCTCGAAAAGACCGATGTACAATCAAATCTTTTCATACGAAAGTTGCCCATCGATCCAAGTCTCAATTCGAAAGTGATTTCAACGCCATTGACACGAAATGATTGCGAAGAAAATTTCTATTTGAAAGACAGTGATTTATTCTTCGGCAATCTACCGATTCGATCGGATTTGTGTTTCTTTGAAATTCAATTGACCGATCAAATTTCGACACAGTCAATGCCAATGAAAATTTCATTTACAAATTCAACTATGAAACCGAAATTCTCCTCGAAAATCTACGAATTCAATCCGAATAATATCGACAATCTCTTTCGAGTTTTTGCACAAGGTTCAAATCGAATTCGATACGAATTACAAACGAATTCATTCGGTTTGACAATCAATCAATTCGATGGTAGTCTTCATTTTCAATCGAAAATTCCATTGACCGAATCATTTCAATTGAATATCTACGCAATCGATGAGAAAACTTCGTTAAACGATACTGCACTAGTTCGATTCGAAATCAATGGTCAAACAAATTTCCAACTACCCGAGCAATCATCAGATGTTCCATTCTGTTCCAACAAACCCATTCAACTTTCTGACCAAAGTCTACCGGGTACAGTTATTCAAGATATTCGTCAACAAGCATATTTTCCTAATACATATTATATTATCAATGGAGATTTGTACAATCTATTTGCAGTTAATCATCTCGGTCAATTATATTTAACATCTGAGATATTAAATCAAACGAATGGAGAATATTTTCATTTGATTATTGCGATGACTTCACAAACATCGATTTCATTCTGTCGAACGAATATTTCGATTACTCGAACACCGAAATGGTCACATTTTATTTGTCCACCAATGCCTATCGAATGGACAATTGAAGAAGAATCACCGATTGGAACAATTCTCGGTACGGTTCGAGATCGTATTGTTCTAGTTAATAATTCAACTGATCTCATCAATCGAATTAATTATAAATTTTCAACGGAAAATCTCGACAATCAATTGTTTCTTCTCAATACTCAAACAGGTTTAATCACGACGAATTCTCGTCTCGATTACGAACGAAAACATTCATATCTACTTTCGATTCTTATTCAACCCAATGAACTTAACTGTTCGATTTCAATTCGAATTCAATTACTCAATCAGCCCGATAACCAACTTTCGGTTGACACAAATTCGTTGGTTTACAATCTAACAGAAAATAATCTCGTACCGTTTTATCTCGGACGAGTACGATTAGTTGACATTGATAATCTATCAAATATGGACTACGAATTTTTCCTTCGAAATTCTTCGTCAATGATTTCAATCGATCAATCAACAGGCTCGATTCTTGTAAACGAACCAGTCGATCGAGAATATCACGGTTCAAAACTCGACTTTACATTCGATGTTATCGATAGAACTAATTCAAATAATAAATTAACCAATCAAATAATAATCCATATCATCGATATTAATGATCATGGGCCGAAATTCAACGAGAATTTCTACGTATTTAATATTAGTAAATCACTTCGAGTGAATAGTTCAATTGGTCAATTGAATGCAACCAGTTTGGATGAACATGTCAACGGAAGATTTCGATATAATCTATTGAATTCATCGACATATTTTTCAATTGATGAATTCAGTGGTAGTCTACGTTTGAAACATTCGTTACCATCGATACTTACCAATTTTACATTGGTAATCGAAGTTTTCGAAGAGAATATTAATCTTACCGATCGAACGATTGTTTTCCTTGAAATGATCAATGATGAATATAATTATTTCGATTTAAATCAAGAGAAAAATTGTTTCATTTATGAAAATCAAACGATTGGAACGAGAATTTGTACGATTGGAAAGAATATCGATGAATTTATTTATGAATTTCAACATTCTCAAGATAATTTCGGCATTCTTCAAGAGAATGGAACGATTTTTAGTAAGAAAATATTCGATTATGAATTCGATCAACATAATTATAATCTAACAATCATTGTCAAAGATCGATTAAATCAATCGGCAATTCTATCATCATTCAATCTAACGATTTCTCTTCGAAATATCAATGATAATCCGCCGAGATTTCTTCTTGAAAACTCCACAACATTGATCTATTTCTACTATCCATCGATTCAAACAATTATTCATCGTATTCAAGCGATCGATCGAGATCAAACAAATCTCATTTTCGAAATTCTTAATAATACTTTCTATAAACTCAATCCAACATTGAATAATACCGTTGAATTAATTCTTCTTCAACCGATTGCTCATGATCGTACTGACGAACTCATCATTCGTCTTTGGGATTCATCGAATACATCGATTGATCTTCATCTGCAAATCATCTATCTTCAACGAGATACTGAACAAGTTAAAATCCTTCCACAAACCATCGATGGTTATATTAATCTCGATGATAATATAACAACAATCGATTTCGGTCCGTTATTCATTCAAAATCATAATGAATACAAATTTATTTCATTTAATCTTCTTGCAAATAAACATTTTCAACTGCAACAATTGACACCAAATCAAACAAATTTACTTCTTCAAACATCAACAATTTCACAGTCACATCAAAAACATCGTTTATTACAATTTCATATTGAATTAACAGCTCTCGCTTGTCGACAATCGATACCAACATGGAATTTCTCATCGAATCCGATTATCTATCATTCTATTCAAACATCTGTTCATCAAATTGACATTCATCTTTGGTCAATCGATCGTGAAATGTTAGATCGAAGTATATCCTTAGTTGTCAAACGAACATCTCAATCGACTTACGAACAATTTCTCATCGAAAGTTTACCATCGATTCGTGAATATCTTGCTGAAATCGTTGGTGTTCAACTTCGACATGTTCATATCTATACATTCGAACGTCAACAATCGAATGAAATCGAATTATTAATCGCGATCATTCGTCATCCATCACGTTTACGACCGCCAAGATATATTCATAAGAAATTACTTTATAATGTTTTGAAAAATTCCAGTCAACTCTTTTCGAAAATTCAACATATCGAATCAGTTGAAAATATTCTCATTAGTCAATGCCAAATTGATTCTTGTCAAAACAATGGCCGATGTACGAGTCATATTAAACTTCAATCGAATCAATATGAATATTTCTATTTCAATAATTATCAACGTTTAATACCGAAATATCAATGGAATATCAAATGTCTTTGTTTAAATCATTACTCAGGACAATATTGTCAATTCAAACAGAATTATCAATCGCCATGTTCATCAAATCCATGTACAGCGTTAGAACGATGTATTGACGAAAGTTCAACTCTCTATACATGTCAATGTATTGATGAACCATGTCATCTCAATGAAAATAATCTCAATTGTATTAATATCAATTCGCCAACATGCCGTGATTCATCGAATACGCTAACATTCGATGGTTATAGTTTTGTTCGATTGAATTCATTGACAAATTTGAGTCAACATTGGAATATTTCATTGACATTTCGAACACAAGTTCCACAAGGCAAATTTTTTTCATTAATTCATCATTCGAAACAACATATTCTTCGTTTAAATATTCAAAATGGTTACATACATTTTCAAATCAATGAAAAAGATATGTTCTATATTGATGAAATATTTGTTCACGATGGTCTTTGGCATACGATCTATTTTTCAATTGATTATCAATTACATACAAATCAATATTATTATCTTCTTCGGCTTGATGATGTTTTTAGTCGAAAGATTTCATTGATTGACAAGAATATCGAGAATTATTTTCAAGAATTCTTAATCGGAAATGATTTTCATGGTTGTTTAGGTAATTTAACAATAAATAATCAATTAATATCTCTTCAAAAACAAGTCAATTCATCATCTATTGAACATATTGGTACGAATGAAGGCTGTCAATTGGCTGATATCGAAACTCGAACATTACGACAATATGAAAGTAAAAATGAAATCTGTTCGATTTATCATCCATGTTATCACGGTGGTATTTGTTCGAGTTCATCGAATAGTTTAAGTTTTACATGCGATTGTTTGAAGCCACGTTTTACTGGTCGACAATGTCAAAAAGATACTCAACCATGTCTCAGTAATCCTTGTCTATACGATGAACAATGTATAACAACAAGTAATTCAACATATTCATGTATATCATCATTGATACATTTACCATTATCAACAAGAAATCCATTGTATGTCGGATTAGCTGTTACAATTTGTTCGATTATTTTAATTTGTTTACTTATGCTTTCATTAATCGTCTATTGTCAACAACAGAAAAAAGATAAACAACAAACTCTACATATTAGTCATGAAAAACCACATGTATCAGCACCATTATTAATGCAAAAATCGCCACCTAATCATGCGAATACAATCGAAAGTCCCATGCAAACTTTACTCAAATTGAGTAGCAATGGCAAACAAACGGTTGAAACATTGGCATTAGTTGATAATAATACAAATTTAATGTTAACAAATAATTTTAATGAAATAGTATGATGTGAAAACATTTGAGAAATCTTTTTTTGCTTAGTTTTGTTTTTTGTTTCTAGCAAAATTCAAATCAATTAAATAAATCCTGTCAATCAATTAATAAACAACAATATCAATCACATGAATCGATTACTCAACGAGTAAATTTGAAAAAAAAGAGCATTTTTCGATTTTTGAATCTTTTCTTTTTTGTTTCAGAATGAATCGAAGTATTATTCAACTATTGGTCGAATGAATATTCCGCCTGAGAATTTTCTCGGGAATTATAATAATTCCGATTATGGTATTTTTCATTTTTTCTCCTAAATTATTCTCATCGAATTCTTATCTAGATACAACACGTGTTCCACTTGTCGATCCACAATCCACAGATTTATTTGATTGTAAGTAATTCAATTCAATGTTCGATTTCAATCTAAATCTTTCTTTCTTTCTTTTCCTATTTTTCAGTTCCATCATCACCAACAAGTAAGTTTTCGATATTTATTCAATTTTTTTTACGTCTAACAAAAATGTATTTCAGAATATTTCAATGGTCATCAAGAAGAAACATCTCAACATTATCAAATATGTATTAATTCTCTTTCGAATTTGAACGAACAACAAAACGAAATGGAACTAACACATTCATCGAATGATTCGTCGAATAACGAACAAACATTACTGACTTCACCAGTATCTAAACGTTCGTTATTCAATGGCGGTAGTTCATTGAGTGTTCGAGCTTCGAATTTATCCCTACAAAAAGCACCTGTCTACGCAAAAATTATCAAAAGTACGCATTTATTTTCTTTCGTTCTTTACAAATAAAACGATAAATTTATGAAATTTTTAGCATCAACAAAAACAACGAACGGTGGAATGAGTACAATCGAACGTCTTCGTCTTAGTGGTTCGCCACTTCGTCTTCTTTCATCATCGCCAACTTACACCCGAACGACATCATTTTTTAAAGCAACTAATTCAAATAAAGAGCAAGATCCTATGAAAATATCGACGACATCAACGAAATCGAATTCAACATCATGGAAATTAAATCCACGAAAATTAGATAGTTTAAAAGTCAGACGAAATAGTCAGAAAATCGATGATGACGACGAACCAACGGAAACAAGTCAATTGACAATAAATCGTCTTCGACATGCAAGTGAATCGGATTTAACCGACGAGAAGAGAAGCAAGAAATTATCGTCTTTTTTTCAAACTGAAGTCTAAATTTTTTTTTCTCTATAAATATATATATATAAATATGCATATACATATAATCGAGACAAACAAAACAGTGTGTGCCTTATTCTATCGTTGTTGTTCTTGTTTTGTATCTGTATACCCTAAATTTTGAGCCCGGTGCTTTCTTTTGTTTCTTCTTCTTCCTTCCTTTATGAAATATTAAATAAATGTGCACGAATTTTCACTTAGATTCAAATTCGAAATCTAAAAAACAATGTTTTTATTAAATACTAAGCAAAGGTACAAAATGATTCGGCAGCCATTCCTTCTTTTTCACCAGTGATATAGTAAGAAAAGGTCGATTACAATGAGAAAAAAGTATTTTGACTTCTGCTGGATTTGTCCCGTTAATTTGTTTATTAACACTATTTTCTTTTGACAATGGAGCGTATAATTTGTTATTAATAGAATGATAATATAAATCCTCTTCACCATTTACTTTCGGATAGATACTTCTGACTTGAATATTTAAAACCGATGCTATACTTACAAAATCCCAGACAGATGCATAATTCGTATCGCGTACCATTTCTTTTCGAGCATATTCTTCGAATGGATCGAGAATAGTTTCGAGATTACTATATTGAGATTTGTATTTGTCAATATTAACAACAAGTTCAACAATATTTCGTGCTCGTAATTCAACAGCTGTCAATGATGATGCTTCGATTGTTGTGCCTGCTGATCCTAATTTAACGAATGTATTATAAAAACAATTCCCATCGCCAACAATACTCATTGGCATAGCATTTCGAAATTCTTTATCACAATAATTTTGTAGATAATGTTCAGCAATACTATCACGCGGATGAATGGCTATATCGAATTTTTGGGCAGGATTATAGATCAATGGATAACGATCGAGAATTGGTTTTAAAATTTTACATTCATTTTCAAGTTTAACATAGGATTCATCAGCAGCCGCACGTAAATTACCGAGGAATCTAGTGAATAACTCGGGACGTCTTAAGCTTGAGCAACTAGTACAAATTAATGGTTGATCAATAGGTAATTGCCGTTCTTTACAAAGAACACAATAACGTAGCGATGGTTTTGGTGGTATAGGTGGCGGTTTTTTTTTAACGTTTCCATTCGATACACTTATTTGTTCGGTGTTAATCGTGATTTGATTAGCATAATCTGTCCATTCTTGTACAAAGATTTTGAATATGGTTGGATCATGTAAAACAAATCGAACATCTCGTACATTATACGAATAATTTCTTACAGATTCAATGGCTATACGAGCAGCTTCATTCGGTGGAAATTGATTTGCTCCACATGAGATTGCTGGATAAGCAATGGATGACAGTTGATACAGATTGGCTAGAGCTAACGATGTATGATAACATGATTGTAGAAGAAAGCCAGCACGATCTTTTTCAGCTTCAGTATAAACTGGTCCAACTGTACTTATAATAAAACGTGGATCGTTTTCTTCTCGATTGAATTTTGCTATGAAGATTCTCGATTGTCCTCGTGGACAAGATCCATTTTTCATTTCTTGATGAATAGCAACGACTTGATCTGTAAAAAATTGACCCATATGTTGATGTATAATTGTATCTAATCCGCCATCAGGACGCATTGACACATTGGTTGGATTGACAATCGCATCACATGATTCGCAACTTAAATCTCCATTTCGTACAGTTACATCTAACGAACCATTTGTCAACGAAAATCGAACTGTTTTGTCGTCGATATCGGTTATTTCTCTAATGAAATAATAAAGATTTGCTGATCCTATTTAGTTAAAGACTTACATGCCAGGCATGACTTGCTAAATCAAAAACAAAACACGTAGCGAAATATTTCCTTTTTTCCAAATTGTATACGATCGCTTCTCTTCTTTTTCCTTTCTTTTCTTTTCTTCTTGACATGCACAAATGTTTTTATTATCGTTTGTCGAAAGAGAAGAAAAAAAAATACCAACCACGTGCTGCTTTGAGTTACTGCTATTCAATATTTTACATAATAATGTTAGTAAATAAAACTGTATTATACTTCAGGCTTTTTCTCCTTCCGAGAAACAGAAGAATGTCTACTCAATTCAAAGATCTAGTTTTAAATATAAAAAAAACAACAACAGCAACAACGAAAAAAAAAAGAACAGTACAATATTAAAATGAGAATTTCAATGAGTTTGTTTTCTTTTAGCAGAGTGTAGCAACGGATTCATGACGATATCGACGAAATTCGAATTCAACATCGATACGATAAACAGCCGTGAGAATACAACTAATAAATACGCAACATGTTCCAGCAACGAACGACCAAAATGAAAAACCGTATGCAGTGATCGTTTGGAGTCGTTCGAAACCGAGAAACAAAGCTAATGTAACCAAAGCTAAGACAACTGAAAGCAAAAGACAATCATGAAAAGTTGATTATAATTTTCACAATCTACCAGATAGAATATTTGCAATTAATAGACATTCGATCATTCGTTTTGAAAATTGAAGATCATGAAATGATGCATGAGTTTGAATTACTTGAGATAATAATAGTGCAATTAATGAAATGAAAACACAAGCAAATGAGACTCCAATCAACACTTTCTGATAGTCTAAAAATACAAGTATATAAATATCAGTATCAACAATCTGTCTATTGACATTCATATCGCGACTAAGACTGTTCAATATTGACAAATAGAATAGAGAGAATTAAGTTTCAATGCATAAAGTCGAATCGAGTATAGATCTATTCAAATTTATCTCAAATAAACTATACATATTCGTATGTATATTGATTGCGAATAAATAGTCAAATGTCGCCTTATCTTACCTAATAATTCAGGTCCATTTATCGACGTATTATGCCATTTAAGTAGACGATTATAGCAAACATACGCATCATCATAAATACTATTCATTAAATTCGTTCCAGTTAAATTATTTATTGTTAAATATTGATCTGTGTTTCCTTGACGATAGAGTCGTTGACATGATGAGATAATACCAAGTGAACGTTCGTTCGTGTAATGATTTGTATTGTCATCATTGAATACGAGCCATCTCGATGTTGTTACACCCAAGATTAAAAGTGTTATCGAGAGTAGTAATAGAATAAAATTAAAGAATAATATACAACTCATCATTTTGAAGACGAAACTTGTTGTGTTTTTTTTCTTCGAATGCGTGCGTGTACACCGTCAATCGTAGGTTCGCTTCCACCACTTAGGTGCCAGTTGGAGTCGAACAAGAAAAAAAATGAATGACTGTGATAAGAACGGGCAAAGAGTTTATATGTGGGCACACAAACACTGATGAACGTTGTATATAGTTGAAGTACATGTAATTCAAAACTCTTCACTCATTTTCTTTTTCTTCTTTTGTACAGATAAAGACACACATATACACATACACATACTTCACAAGCCGAAAAAAAATGATTCTCTCCTCCTATTTTTTTTTCTTTCATTCTCTCTCTCTCTCATTCTTGTTCGGTTTTATTTCGCAAAGTATTGTATGTATATACACGTATATAAATACATGCCAATAGTGAGAGGCAAACGTGAATATGAAAATGATAGACAAGCATTGACTCAAAGTTTTATCAGCAATTGACGAAGACTTACATAATGTTCATGTCTGATGTCATAGAATGAATTTTATACATGCGATCATTTCTTATATTTTCATCACAATGATTGTTCACTCATTTAGTACATACACACACAAAAAAAACCGAAGAGAAAAGCTGCACTTTTATATTGAGATCAAAGACAAAGAAGAACATATGTACACACGTTCAAGTAGAGGAGACTGTCTGAAGTGGAATGAATAAATAATTGCATGTCATCATCGGCTTGTGACAATGTTCAAGAGAGAAAAATACAGTCGAATAATCATTTGAAACCTCATTCAAACATTTGTCATTTTCAATTAAAAGAAAGCACAACTCTCGTCGATGCTTGATCATAAACGTCAAACTATTGAACTGATGATAGGATCGGCCAGTTTTATTTGCTGTATCTCTTAACAATCATAGTGAATATATATATATATATACATTTCGTAAAAAAACAACAGAACAATTCTATCGTTTTAAATTGAGAAGATTATCGGTTAGACCACTTGTATCCGTTGATGAAATGCTCGGTGTACGTGTTGAATGTTTAACAATTCCAACGTTTAATGGTGTTCTTGGTGTACGTACAAGAGGCGATGGTGTTAGAGGATTTTGTCGTTGTGAACTCGTTGATTGTGATCGTTGAATGCCAAGACGATTGGTTAGTAAACGTTGAGCTGCTGGACTCATCGACGTCATCAATGATTCTTTCGATTGTTTGGAACTTGATGTCGATGAAAAATTCTTATTGATCGTTTTCATAGCTTCGAGTTTTTTCTTTCGATGTTGAGCTGCATTTTTCTCGACTAATTCCATAGCTAATTGTTCACGTAATGGCGTTTCGATCATTTTAAATTGCGGTCCATTATCGGCAACAAGCGGTGTTTCATTGCCTGCATCCAAACAAAACGGTGTGCCTTCGATTTGACCCCAAGTCATCATCGGAGATTCATCTCCGTGTGCGCCAGGCATTGGCGATGGCGTCACAACAAAACCGTAGCCATTGACTTGTGGAGTTCCGGTATTTTTGATTTCTTGACCAGTTATATCGATTCGAGGATTGCCCGGAAGATTCGTTCGTGCAGGAGTCGACATACGAGATGAACTAGGTTTGGCAAATGGATCAACATCCAAACGAGTATTTCCGTGATGAATCGTACGAACATGTTTGGCTTGTTCGATTTTTTCTTCAGCAGTTAATTTGGCACCTAAAACACCAAGGAAATTATTGAGAATAATCGATTTAAGATTTTGTTAATTTACCATCGGGAATGTACATGACTGCGTTTCTGACTGTATAAGGCCAGAATTCTATTGCATCGGGATTGTTCGTTTTTACCTGTTCTTCAATTGATGGAACAGGTAATTGATGAACTGGTTGACTGTCACTGCTCTGTAAATAATAAATCGAATTGTTGGAGAAAGAAATTCGAAAATGACGTACTGAATGTGTTAGTGCTTGTTGATCATAGAGCCAGGCTTGATGGACTTTAGCACGTTGTTTTTTCTCGGATTCTTTCATAATCTGTTCGAATGAACTGTTATCTTCGCTTGTATTCAAAGAAAGATATTGATCAAGACGAAGATCACGAGCTTTTTCTAAAGGAAAAAAGTTGATCCTTTTTTTTTCAAATTAACAAATTTAAACGACGTACTTCGTCTCGTTGATATTGTCGATTGTTTGTCGTCATCATCATCATCATCTTCATTACGTTGCGATGGTAAATCATCGAATCCATCATCTTTCACCACTTTCGGTGTATCTGAACCTCGATTAACCGGTGTTTCAAACGAACTCGATGGTGTATCTAAAATAAAACCTTCACGATCATAAATCGAAAATTCTTCATATTCTCAAATTACCGTGTTGATTAAGCATAGCAGGTGAAGGTGTTGGACCTCGATGTATGCTGTACTTGGCGTAGAGTTCTCTCAACGTAGCTATATCATTCTTCTCGATTGCAGTTAGATATTTTTCCTGTGCACGCAGACGTTTTATATCGGGGAAAAAATCTCGTTCAATGATATGTCCGAGATCTTGAACGAATTTTTCTTCTTCGAGAATCTTTCGTTTTTCACGACGAGACGATGGAGTTTGAGTGCCAATCGGTGCAGGAGGTAATGGTTTTCGAAAAACATCGACATCTTTTATCGAATTCGTAGTCGTTTTAGCGACTGTTAATGATTTCTCATCCATAATTATTTATCTAAAATAAAATTGTCAATATCAAAATTCAATTGCTGGAATGATTATTCATTAGCTTGAGTATAAAAAAATATTCAAAACAAGTAAATTAAAATTTTATCTGAACTTCACGAGCACCATCAGTTGGCTCGAATACGTAAAAAGTTGCTTCGCCTTTGTAACCCTTTGCAATCGTATCAATACATTTTTGTACTGCAGATTTTTTTACTAATGTCACCGTACATCCACCTAAACAACAACCGTGTAAAACAAAATCAAAAATCGATCAAGTATTTCTATCCTACCAAAACCAGCACCAGTCATCCGGGAACCATAAACACCGTCAACTCCTCGAGCTAATTCAACGAGTTGATCTAATTCTTCACAAGAAACTTGAAAATCGTTCTGTAACGATGCGTGACTTTCATACATTAATTGACCGAATTGTTTATAATTACTATTTTCAATCGCTTGTGCACCTGCTTGTGTTCGTTGCATTTCAGTAACAACATGTCGAGCTCGTTTATAAGCTAGTTTAGGCATTTTATCTCGATATGTATCAAGTTCTTCGACATTCGCCACATCACGAAGATTGTTATGAGCTAAATATTCAAATAAAAAGTTTCTTCTATCATTTTTTTTTGTTTGTTTACCCATTGCTTTCGCTGCATCTTGACAAAGTTGAACATTTTCAGCAAATTTTCCCGAAGTCAATTCATGTTTCACGTTCGAATTTGTTACTAATAAGCAAACATCTTTGTCGTTGAATGGTACCAATCGATATGTATTATCTTTACAATCGACTAAAACTGCATGACCTTCTTCGGCCATACACGATGCAAATTGATCCATGACACCACATGGAACATTCGCGTAGTCTTGTTCAGCTTTACAACATAGTAAAGCTTTTTCGATTTTTGTTAATTGTAAATCGAGTGCATATGCGTTTTTGTAGAGTATTTCGAGAAATGTGCACACTGCAACTTCGATTGATGCTGATGAACTTAAGCCACCACCAATCGGTACTGATGTGGCAATGAGTGCACGAAAACCTTTCTTTTTATTTGGTTTAATACGTTGTAAGAATAGAGCGAGTACACCTACGACATAATTACCCCATTTTGGAGATTCTAATCGAGTAATTTCATCGGTTTGATTGATTTCAAACGATTGATCTTCTTCAATATCATCTATTCAATCGAAAAATTATAATATTTTCATTTCACTGTCTTCCAAAATTCACCTGACAATGTTTGAAAATAACAAGTTTTATCATTTTCGTCATTGATTTCACTGCCAAGTACCATCGTTCCCGCTGCTATACCCATTGGAAATACGAATGTATGATTATAATCTGAATGTTCACCAATTAAATTGGCACGTCCCGGTGCAAATGCACAAATATTTGGTCGATCATTTGGAAATTTTTCTCGATAGGCATTGAGAAGTTTCGATTGTAATCCGTCGATGGTTTCTAATTTTTCGATTGACATTATTTTTCTCTTCTAAACTGACGAAATTCAGGTAGTAAATAACTAACAAAAAACAATCAAATGCAAGACACGTCATGTTCGATTGGTTAACAAAATCAACGAATCAAAGGAATCGTTTGTTCGATGTTCTTTTTTTTTCTCCTTCATCGTCTTCTTTCTGTTTTCTTTCTAGTGACGTTTAATGAGTTTTTCTTTTTTTAACTACGATTACAAACGAAACAATAACAATGGCAACCCAGAATTCGAGTTCATCGCGTCTACCTAAGAAAACAGTTAACGATTTTAAATTTGTCAAAGAAATTGGCAGTGGATCTTATTCAACTGTAGGGTCTTTCTTTTTTCTTCATAACAATTGAGAATTCCTCTTTAATCATTGTTGTAGGTGTTCTTCGCTGTTGAAGCATCAACAAATCGTGAATTAGCAAGTTAGTATTTGTTTCCTAGTTGTTGAATTGTGTTCATTTCTTTCTTTCTTTTGTTTAGTTAAAGCTGTTAGCAAAGATTTAATCACACGATTGAAAAAAAAATCTCAAATCTTTCGAGAAAAAGATATTCTCGCACGTTTAAACGATTGTGCTTATTCAGTTAAACTCTATTGTACATTCCAAGATGAGAAAACACTTTGTAAATTTGATTTCGAAGAAATATTTCATTCAAAATAATAAAAAAAACACTAAACTAAATTTAGATTTTGGTTTGACATATTGTCCAAACGGAGATCTTCTTCAATATATAAATACAGCTGGTCATTTCCAAGAAGATATCGTGCGTTTCTATGCTGCTGAATTGATCGAAGCACTTGAACATTTACAAAATCGACAGATAATTCATCGAGATCTCAAAGTAGACATTGACGAATCATTCAAAACTATGCAAAAAACACATTCGATTTTGTTTTCTAGCCAGAAAATATTCTCCTCACCGATGATATGCATATTCAATTAACGGATTTCGGTACCGGTATTATCATTGACAGCACTGAATGTAGGAGAAACGAATGTTGAATTCATTGTGATGAGAAATTCGCTTTGTTTTCTAGCTCATTTTCAAACTAATATTCCTGCTGGAGATGAAAAATCTGTCCGACGAACGAATTCATTTGTTGGCACGGCGCAATTTGTAGCACCGGAAATTCTTAAACGTGGTGATATTCATTTTGGGTTGGTCATTGATTTATTCTCTTGTTTTGTAATGGATTTTATTTGAATTCTCTAGATCTGATCTATGGGCATTAGGCTGTATTATCTATCAAATGGCAACTGGCAAACATTTATTTCGTGGAACGTTCGTTGTTTTTTGAGTTTTCCAAAACTAAACAAATATTTTCATTCGAAATTAATTTAGTCATGAATATGAAATTATAAATTCAGTCGTTCGAGTCTCGTATAATTTATCGAACGATCTACCAACATTACTTAGTGATTTAGTGCAGAATTTAGTTGTACGTGTTCGATGTTGATTTATGTGTCGATTGTTTTGTTTGTTTGAATTTATAGAAATTAGATCCACGAGATCGTTTGGGTAGTAAAGAAACAGGTGGCATGGATAAGTTGAAAACACATGGATTTTTTAATCGATATAATTACGAAACAAAATGGGGAAATCTATTGAATCAACCATCGCCACTTCCAGTTAAGTCTCAACTTTGTTCGAGGCCGAAACTTACTGATGACGAGGTAAAATTTTTATTTTTGTCCTTTTCGTACGATATGTACATATTTGTTTTTCTTTCTTTTGTTCTAAACAGTTGCAGATGATGTCATCGGGTTTTGACGAACGTGTCGAAGCTCGTTTGATTGGTTTAAATATGGCGACTGATCTGTCAGCTGAAATCGATGGTTTGATAACGAATTCAGCTAATGTTATTCGTTCGAATGAAACTTCCAATTCGCAACAATTAGATAACCGAAGTTCGGCATCATCAACATTCGATTCTCTATCATCGAACAATTCTTTCAAAATGACTGATAGTCATATAGTTGCTCGACGGTAGACGAATTCTAATTATTCGTTTCGTCGATCGAATATTATCTTTTTGTTTCACACATATAGAGTTCAAATACCTGATCACGCAATAAATCTATCTGAACAAGCAGCGAATAATGCCTATCATAAATTCGTTCAAAACAATCTGATCTTTCGGCAAGGAATTCTTGATAAGAAAAAGGTATTGATTGAATATGCATGACGATTTGTTGTTTGCTAATTCGGTTGTCCTCCTCAAGGGTCTCTTTGCTAAACGACGAATGTTCCTGATTACTGAAGGACCAGCAATCTACTACGTCGATCCCGAGAACATGGAATTGAAAGGCACGATATCTTGGTCAGTTAAAAAGAAATTTCAGGAGAATAAAATTGATGTTTTCTTGTTTTGCAGGACAGCAGATTTACGAATTGAACAAAAAGATATGAAAACATTTCATATTCACGTGGTAAATCTCGTTTTCTATTCAATTGATTTTGTATAATATGACGAATCGATTTTTTTAAGCCCGGTCGAACGTATCATTTAATCGATCCTGAGCAAGATGCGTCGACTTGGTGTAAAAGTCTAATTTCCATTCATGTTCAATATTATAACACTGATCCAACACGAAAACTTTCGTCATCAACATCATCATCTGCTCTACAACAATCAACTGTACCAGTGACTGAATTATAATGATAAAAACAAACAAATATGATTTCGATGAATATAACTTTTATAGAATACATCTTTTTTGTCTCTTATGTTTCGATTTGATCAACAGTATATAAATATATATACGTCTATGTATTTTTTAAATATCTCGATGTTGAAAACAGACTAGGTGACATCTACTGATCATCCGATTGGATTAATGAGCGTGGCTTTGTTCTCTCTCTCTCTCTTCGTTCATTTCCTTCCTTTTTTCTCTGAAATAGTAGTAAAATCGGTCAATCGAACTAAATGCCATCGTCATCATCGAGCATCTCGGAAATTCATTCGATGCGTTTCGCACCCGTACCTTATATTCGTATGTAGTTTGAATTGAAACAAGAAAAGTTTGAAATTGAAAATAAGCTATTTGTTTTAATCTAGCAACGGATTATAATGATAGTGCACCGTATAAAAAAAGTGTTGAAGATGTAACTCAAGAGACTCGATATATTCTCGAAGAATTTATTCTTGAACGAGCATCGGAAGATGGAATTGACATCGGTCTTGTTCGACCGATTATTGATGTTAATCTCTCGACACGTAAGAAACTCTAGTTGGTTACCTGCTCGTTCGATTTTTTGTGAAACTCATCCATTTAGTTCCACAATATCGACAAATCCAACAAATTGCTCAACGATTACGCATCATCGGCGATGAACTCGATGCAGATCAGCGAATTCGAACGTAAACATTTTTTATTTTCGTCATAATTGTTATGCTCATTAGTTTGTTGCAGCTTAGTCGATCAAGTACCAATCAATAGTCCTTATGAAACGTTCAGCGCTGTTGCTCGAGAAGTTTTCTCCGATGGTATTTATAATTGGGGACGTATTGTAATACTTTTCTATTTCACATACAAACTTATTTTGAAAGTAATGAGAAGAAAAACAAAGTACTTCAATGATCGATTTGCTTTGTAGTCACTCGAAGATCAACCATCGGACATGTTTCATGTTTTGATCGAATGGACCGTTCGGTTTGTTCGGGAAATTGTCGCACCATGGATTGTACGCAAAGGTGGTTGGGTAAGTTGATTATCACTTTCTTTTTTTTTTATTGTTGAAAGTGTTGGATTATTTTTTAGTTGATTATTTTGCGAGATGTTGTTCCACAATCTCATATAGCAAATCTTGGCATTTTTCTCTCGGGAATGATAGCAGCTGGTCTGATGATTTACTTCGTTCGTCGCAGTCAATAATAATAAAACAATATTCGCATGATGACACTATGAAATTCAGATATCGATATTTATCTTATTTTTGTTGGTTTGTTTGTTTTCTTTACATTGTACAATTTGATGAAGTTAATCAATTGTCATATAAATAAATATTTTACTAGTCTAACAGAAACAAGAATCTATTTCGGATAAGTTTTATTTTAAAATAAAATTCTCAATGAATGAGATCTTTCTCTCTCAAAATTTGAGTTCATTATCATCATCCGAATGATGCTCACTTCGACGACTAATCACTGATGTTCTCGTATCATTCTTAGGCGTATTTGCTGGTGAATAAATCGATCGTCGATGGATAACAGCATATGCTTCATTGTCTTCATCGGCTTCGTCGAGATCACGCGACGAAATATAGTACGGATACCGTTGACTTTCAATGGAGCGTACACGTCGCATAGGACTCGATACTCGTCGATGATTCGAACGATCGTAATCACGACGACGAGTCGTACGTTCATTTCGTCGAAAATGTTGAGAACGAGTTTGTACGGGCGATGGCGATCGAACACGATTTTCAAAATTAGATGTCAGTGAAGTTGCTGTACGAGTCGATGTTGGTGGTGGTCCTGGAATGATAATTTCTTCATCAGTGTAGTAAACACCTCGTTTAAGTGGCGCTTCGATACGTAATTCTCCTTGTTCGAGATAGGAAACAACATTGACAAGATCGACTGTATTTGGTAATGTAATTTTTCGTGTGAATTTCTTCGAAACACGTTGTTGAGTTGGATCGGATGATGTCGATGTTTTTGTTTTGCCTTGAACCATTAAATCTCGACCTTGAATGAATACTTCCAATTCATCGGCATTATAACCACGACAGTCAATACGATATTCAAGTTTTCTTTTCGTATCCGAAGCTTTCGTATTTGATCTTGTTTCATCACGAATCAAATTTGGTGCACTCGTTGGCGAAGTTAACATACGTTCGACATCGGGCGAACGTAATAAACGACTACTACGATTATTCGCATCAGTATACGATGTATTTTGTAGGACTGTACGAGATTGTCGACGTTTTTGTTGTCGTTGTTGTGTACGAGGTATTTCGATGATTAAACGGTTTGTGTCGTGTTCAATACGAGATTGCAATTGATCGACATCGGCATCAAGCGGTATGGTGAATGTTTGTACAGCAACCTGTTTTTTCTGATTTGACGAATCTGTCGGTCGACGACGTGCAGTGATAACCAACCGGCCACGTTGTGATTTATCAATACTATAATCACATTTTCGTGAACCAAATGGTGGTTCAACAACAATTCGTGTTACAGATGATGGAGGTGATGATGATGAGGTTGTTTGCAACGGAGATTGCCAACCTGATGCTTGTACACTATCAGATCTTCGGCGAGAAACAGCATATTCATCATCCGAATCTGAATAGTACCGATACATATTTTAAGAAAAGAAAATGTATTTAAATTGATATAATGTCTTTTTTTATGTGTAAAGTCATATATGAAAATATCGAGTAAAATAATATATGTTGACCACAAAGTCGATGAAAGGAAGAAGAAAAAAAGAAACTGCTATGTTAGGTTTGAGTTATATTCAAAAACTCATTTAGAATGTATTGGGTGTGTTATTAAATGACGATTGAAATCGTTTTATACACCCATCAGCTTGTTACACGAAGGACACGTATAACTCTATCGTGACGCTTTTTTCTTTTCTTTTCAGTCGATAGAAGAGAAAAACCGAATGAGAGAAAATTGGATGTTTATTTTTAATAGTTTAGCATCGAAGCTTAGTGAAATTGACAATACACGCAAAAATGTTTATGCAGACATTAGATTTCTATCTTCAATGCTAATTGATCGACGTCGTCTACCACCACCCCATCCACGTCGTAGACGTTCTAAAAATAAAAGATTTCGAAGAAAATAGCGGCACATTTTTAAAAGAACTTACGATCGGGTATTGGATGTACTGATGATGACAGAGAATTTTTTAACCAAGTGAAATCGGTTTCTGTTGGAAGAACCATATAGACTTTTGATCCCGTTGATTCGTCATCGTATAGTTCGAATGGACCCGAACGTGATTGCACGGTTAATATGGCATTTGAGAATAGTAAAGCAAAAGCAAAAGTAACGAAAGCAATTGAATTATTCATAGTTAACTGATTTCTGTTTGAGGTTCAAATGAGGATTAATCTGGAAAACAAAACGAAAGAAAGAAAATAGTTCAGACTAATAATTCTGGGAGGTTTTTTTTATGAACAACTTGATTTTATATATACTATCAATAAATAGAGGATCGAATTGAGTTTTTAATCAATCCTGCTCGCATATTTCCCCATAGATTCACGTTAGTAATATGTCAGATGGCAGCCGTCGATAAAAGTGTTGTATTAAATGTAAATGTGTCAAATTTTAATAGTTGATTGGTTTTCATTTCGATGTTGTTCAACAACAAATAACGATAATCTCTGTAATATTTGTCCAATCGAATTGTTTGCATGACAAATGTTGATTATACACGAAAATGTGAATGAGACTTGTGAAAAAAAATGTTAATCTACTTTTTTTTATACATTAGTCTTTCATGGCACGAATATATATATCTTTGTACGTCTATTAATTAAACACAGGTGATCGTGAATTTGAAATAAATAATTCTTGCAAATAAAATCATACGGTGTATCTTCACAAGTTTATTTACCACCTACATTGATAGACACTGGAAATCGTGGTTTTAAGTTAAGCGCAATTTATCTGTAGGCAGTTATCAATATTTATTAAATTCTATATATTCAATTTAAACAAATGAGAGAGAGAGAAAAAGAAAGAGATAGGGAAAAAAGAGAAAAGACTTTGTAGACTTCAAACATGAGATAATATATGCTAAAGTAGGTGTTATTTATGTAAAAACTCAGCGATAACAACAATCTGTTCGCTTGATATCATAGTTTAATTATCTAACTGACTCTAACTAATTTTCACTGTCTATATTATCGCTCATTTGATAGAGCGCATCATCCATGTCTACTCGTTGTAATGGAACTAATGAAAGTTTCTTTTGTTTAATTAATAAAGATGGTAAAGACGATTGAAATGCTGTTGTTGTTGATATTTTTGTAGTGGTGGTAGCTTCAGTAGTAGTAGTAGTAGTAGTAGTAGTTGTTGTTGTTGGTGGTGGTGATGATGATGATGATACAGATGTACTCAATTTTTCTTTAAGCCAGGAGACAAGAGCTTCAGTGGAGTTTTGATCAGATGATGCTGTACTTGACACAAGATTTAGAGCAGTTTCAATAGCAGCTGACGATGAAATATTAGGCAGAATATGTGCGATTAATTGTTGACATAATTTTAACAGCAATTGACTTTGAACATTTTGAGAAATGTCAGTTGTTTCAAAGACATTTTCAGTAGTAAATATCTGTTCAGTTGGATTTGAAGTTGAAGTAACCATTTGTTCAGATGACATGTATTGATAATCATCAGTTGAATTCATGATTTCAAGCGATGTACTATCGATAATATCTTCATTATCAGTTGTATAAATCATTGTTTCAGTTAAATTATTATATAGCATTTCTGTAGTTAAACTATCAGTAGAATTTTCGAAATAATCACTTGTCCATTCAGTAGAAACTGTTGTTGTTGTTGTTGTTGTTGTATTATCCAATTCAGTAGTATCGTCAAACTGTTGTGTTTCTGTAGTATTAAAATCAGTAGTTTGATATTGTTCTGTTGATACTGTTATTATGTTTTCGATAGTTGATGTTTGTAATGTATCTGTTGTTGTATCAAGAGAAAAACTTGTTTCATCGATATAATCATTTTGTTCAGTTGTTATCGGTGAAATTTGTGTCGATGTATTCGATTCAAATGCAATGTTTGTCTCAGGAAAAATATTTTCAAGTTGAATTGCATTAGCTGGAATAACATGTTCGACTTTTGTCGTATCGATTGGAGAGGTTGTAAGAATCTCAGGCGCGAGAGTAGTTGTTGGCGAAGATGAAAAATCATTTTGAACACTATTGAAACTATTTGATGATCTGCCGTGAGCTTTAGTACGATATGCTTCTTGTAAAATATCGAATAAAACTCGTGTATGTGCAGGCAGAAGTGCTAAAAAAAAGACTCGTAGATATAAAAAAATTCGAATTGTTCGAACTTACACGACCAAACGGAAGCATCGTTTTTAGGAACATGTTCTTCACATAAAGGACCCATATAATCGAAATAGCATCGACATTCGAATGAAGTTAAACCTGTTTCTACACATAAACCTCGATTACCACACGGATTTTCTTGGCAAATACCTAAAGAAAATGAACATCAACACATTTAACCGAAAACTAAAATCGATTATACCAAGACGTTTTTCACATAGAGCACCACTGTAATTAACAGGACAAACACAAAGATAAGTATAAGCTGATCCAAAACATGAGCCACCGTTCATACACGGCATTGACCAGCAAAGATTGCCTAAATTGATTGGAAACGATCGATGCATATGATGATGATAATCGTCATCATTATCATTTCTATTTACCTGTTATCCAATTTGCATCAACAAAATAAATCCATTGAGCGACTACAATAAGTAGCCATTGAACTAATGTCATCACATTCATACTGTCACTTTTACACGAGCAATGAAATAAGTGATTATTAATAATCGTCTCATTTTTTTATTGATGACATACGCATGCCATCATAGTCAGATATTGTTCAATAGGAGACAGCAGAAGAAAAAAAAGAAAACTATGACTATTTGGATCAAATGACACACACTTGTATGAGGTCAACTGATATATTGTCTCTCGTATAACTACTGATGTTTACAATGTGTGTGCACAATAGATATGTATCTACATTTGTCGAGCCGGAGGCGGAACACGTATATATGTGCGATAGGTAAGGTTCGATTAGTTTATCTAAGGATCATATAATGAGAGTAAGAAACAACATCTGATCCTTCGTTCTTTTCTCAGTCTACAGCGGTAATGAGAGAAAAAAGATAGACACACACGTACGTACATGAAGAAACTCAATTGATCTTAAACAAAAGAAAGACAATACGCCGAGAAAACAAATCTAATAAAAGAAATGTGAGAAGTAATTATGTATTGTCTCTTCTATGCTGTTGTTTTCTTTAAACAAACTTTTCTCATAGAAGACTTTGAAAAACAAAATCGTTTAAGATTTGCATAATATTTGTAGTTCTTCGATCGTAACGAACGATAAGATTAACAAAAGTGATCTCATCCTCTTTTTTTTCATCGATTGCAAATCTCGAATCTGATAAAATGCTAAGAAAACTTTGTATTTGTATTATATAAGAAAAAATATCCATCATATAGAAAAATATAACAAAAGAAGAAAGAAAAATACAAATACATAAGCATGTCAGCTGTACATCAAATATCATAGATTGTTGCCTTTTGGGGTCTTTTTTTTTAATAGTATCTGACTAGAAATGAAAAAGCGCATTTAAACAATTCGAACAGCTTGATCATTAAATAGCGAAAAAGAATAATGAGAGTTAGATTTTAAGAGATTGTTATTGGTTGTTCGTTGAGTTCTTCCAAATCTTGTTTATTATGATCGTGATTTTCATCGAATTGATGTAGATTACGACGCCATGTTCGCAATTGTCCATCGAAACATCGACGAGAACATTTACGATATTTATTTGGTGATGTTGGATGTTCACGATGACGTTGTTTTCTATTGAATGCAAGCAGAACAAATTTAAATCACAAAAACAAACGAAATTCTTTCGTTTTACTTGACTGGATATTTAGCAATATAGGCCGCATAGGACTCTGACATTTTGCCTTTTAAAATTTCTTTTGTTCGTTGACGTAATGTATGTGGATCACTTTCGACTTCTCGTAAGATTTCATCTTCAGACATATTTGCATATTTTGGAAATGTTTTCAAATGACGAATGTAACTAAATATTCACAATGAAATTCATCGAAATATAAAATGATTGATGAACATACTTAAATAGATATTCGACTTCGAGTTCTTCGATTTCAGCGATTATCTTTGGATCATCATTGAAATATCGTTCAGACGCACGAGCTATGTGTGTCAACGCACGTTTTCGACTAAAATATGAAATATTATTTCTTTTTTAAATTGAATCATAAAAATAATAACCTTGTATCAGCTCCAACCATGTCCGATTTTGCACGTACAAGCGAACGACCACTGCCAACTTTCTGTTTTTGATTCATTACGCTCACACTCTTACGGAGAGTAAGTCGATCACTATTATTGCTCGATACTAATGGTACAACATTTTCACAGAGAGCTGTTTTTAAAGCTGAATCAGCTCGAACACTTAATTCGAAAAGTGCATCGATATTTGCTCGATTTGTTTCAGCCGATAAATCGTTACTAGAAGAAAATTTAAAAAAACGAAACTATACAAAGATTGTTTCGAAATTTTCCGTTACTCGTTCGATGTCCAATCTAATGTTGTTGTTGTTAAAGTAAGATCTTTATTCAACTGACTGATTGTTGATTGTTCAGCAGTTTTATCTTCATTTTCTCCACTTTCACTGATCGTCATTAATTTAACTTGTAATTGTTCTTCAGATTTCTTTGGCAATGTTGAATTATTTGTTTTATTCGAATCACGTGAACTAATCATATAAAAAATAAGATACAAAAGTCTCATCAAATTGTCCTACTCATTTCTCCATATTGATGAATGATATCCTGTATCAGTTGAACTATGAAATACTTCAGCGGACATAGATCGTGATGCTAATGTACGACGTAATCTATTGTTCACATTGGTATTACTTGTTGAAACATCAGTTCTATTTGGAGATCTAGATTGAAATCAACGAAATTTTAGTTGAATTTTTGTGACGACAAGATAAACTAACCTAGCACGATTCAATCCTGAGAAACCACCTGAGACATGTCGTTGTTGAGCTACATTATCAATTTGTATTTCCTAAATGAGGAGAGAAATCGATTGAAATTTATGAAGATTTACAAATGACGGAGGACATACTCGAGCAGCTTTTGGAATCCAAAGATCTAATGAAAACAGAATCTTTTGAACTTCTGCATCGAGTGCATAATCTGAGCAAAGACCCATTAATTGTTTAATACTGTAGGTCACCATTGTTGTGATTAGATTAGATTAGATTAGAAAAATGTATATCTGCGTATATAAGTTTATTCGTAGATGGAAAAGAAAAGAGAGAAACAAAGGGTTAAACAAGTAGAAGTAGAAGAAGAGAAAAGCCTCTCTTTTTTCATATTCGTTCATTTCATCGACAAATAAGATGTGAAGGAATTGAGCATGCAAGCAAGCGCTCTCTATACACGATGGCATCTTCGATAGAGGTTCACATTTTTTATTGGTTCCTTCGTGATAACTAACCAGCACATGCATACATAATCGAATCGAATGACAACATGTGAGACTAATGATGAGCAGAGTAGAATAGTAAAAGCTAATTTTTAAGTGATATACGTTTTGTGGATTTTTCAGATGAACTGTCTATAGATTTAGTTTGATTGTGAAGAATTTTTCTTGAAAAGAGAATGATTGATCTGGTGCCATCACGTGTTGTACGAGCTTTTGGTTCCGAAGGTTCCTATTCAGATGCGGTGTCGAGTGTAAATAAATTTAATGCTCGTCTTTTACGTGAACGACGTCTTCGATTGCGATTACCGTTTGTTGATTCTCAAACTCATATTATTCAAACACCAACGCAACATTTTCTATGGAGACAACCTACTCAACGTATGATATCAACTCGTTCGGATCAAGTAGCTTTGTACGCACGAAAATCATGGTTTAAACGACGACCACGTTCATCAACAATAACAACAGTGACAACAGTTCAATCTCAAGCACTAGTCAATACAAATGGAACGATCGATCAACAATCGATTTCATCACCATTAAAAACGGATGTTGTGAATGGTTCAACAGCAAATTCAGCTAATGATGATCCTCGAGTCATTTTAAGAGCTGGAAGTCTTGGTACGTCTATCGATTAAATAGAATAAAAACAATTCTAGACATTTTCTTGTTTTTTTTGCGATTTATTTAGGAATGTCAGATGCAGATCTTCACACCATATCAACAATTGAAAATCCTGCTGCAACAAATGGTCGATTTACAGGTGGATCCAGTGATGATTCATCTCAATCATCAGCAACAGCAGCAGCACCACTGCCGCCACCCTTGACTGGTCTTGTTCAACCTCAACAACCTCATTGGCCACAGCATAATACAACACATAATCATCATCATCTTCATTCGAGTACTTATCTTCTCGATGGTGATGATGATCCCAATGATTTAGATTACGATGATTATGGTAGTACTGGACCAGGAACACCTGGCGGTCCACCATCGCCTGTTTCTTCTTCAGGAACACGTGGTAAACGAGGCGGTTTAGCTAAACGAATATCTCATAGTGGAACAAGAAAGAACGGTAATTATCAATAGTAGATTCGTTCTATTTTTTTTAAAATATTCTTCTTACGTTCATGATTTCAGGTATTGGTGGTAATGGATCAAATAGTAACACACCTCCAGCTAGTAATCGTCGTCAACAGTATACACTTGCTGAGTTGCCTTATGTTTGTGAATTTTGTCCTGCACGATATAAAACTAAACCAGGTCTTCAATATCATCTTGCTAAACATAAAGAAAACAATACTGATTATCGACCATCACTGTCTACACCTTCAACTGCCGATAGTGGTGTCTCATCATCAGCTTCATCTACAAATCAATCAGCAACATATATGAAACAAAAATATATGAATACATCGATGGATTCTCAACATCATCATCAACAACAACAACAACAACAGCAACAACAGTATTCAATGTATCTTAGTCAATCAAACACTGGAAATCCTCATTCACACAATAATCCAAGTAATATAAGATTTTAAACACATCTTTACGAAAGTTTTAACTATTGATTGTTGTGTAGGTGGATATGCGCCTCCTCCAAGTATGCCTATGCACTCGTATTCAATGAGTCATCATTATCAACAGCCACCATCTTCATATCCAACACAACCTCATCAATCGATGTCCATGACTCATGCTGCTTATCCAGGTTCAGGATCTAATAGTGGTAATATGTCGTATTATCCTCAACAGCAATATCCGATGATGTATCAACAGCAAATACATCATCAACAACAATATTCACAACAACAA
>ERZ778019.1495-NODE-1495-length-30882-cov-11.397314_pt1 | contig 30882 bp, 42 predicted proteins | sample MGYA00375749_ERZ778019 | MGnify/ENA primary metagenome ERZ778019 (study PRJEB29350, sample SAMN05389821) | bioreactor metagenome | isolation source: Ammonium sulfate bioreactor | place: South Africa: University of Cape Town | collected 2014-03-17 ... | reverse complement strand
ATGTTTTTCCTCGCAACTGGTGGTCAATTAACAAAACAAGAACGATTAGCCTATCTCGAATGCATTCAAAATCCATTGATATTCTTTCCAAGTTAGTTCAATTTTTTACTTGCAGGTGGTTATTTTGAACGACGAGGATTGCAAAGTTATGAAATACTTCGTCGAGCATTTGCTCGATACACGAATAGTTCATCGTTTCGTGCTGCTTTTAGTGTAGCATAGAACGAGAAAAGTGAACGAGAAGTTCTCGAATTATTAGCTATTGTATTTGCTATCGCAGGTAGTGCAGCACCAGCGAAATTAACAGTGACCGTTCTTGAACGTTTGTGGCAAACGAAAGATCAAGAAAAAACGATCAATTTATTTCGAATGAATCCAAAAAATTTCATTAAAGAATGTGCACGATTAGATAAAGTCGTGCCAATGGTAACTGTTGTAGCTAATAAAGAAATTCTCAATGATTTATCAATTCAAAATCTTCCCGAACAAACATTGGCTCATTGTTCAATAGTCAATGCAAATCGAGATAAAAAGATCTTTATCAATCCTGATCAATTCAATCCGCAACGTTTAGATTTAAATAAAATTCTCGTTTGGAATGGTCTCGAAGAAGATATTCTCAATAGTGATGAAACCAAACGACCTATTCGGTATTGTCCTGGACATGATCTATCTCTCGACGTAATTCAATATGTTGTCGAGCAATTTCTACCAATACCAAATATGAAATTGAATATTTGCGAATATCAATTGATAAAATATCATCGTTTGGATAATTATACAAAATTAGTGATGAGATTGATGAATATTGCTGTTGAACAAGCAACTCGATATCCTGCTCGTGCAATTGATATGTGTCAACCAAAATACAAAAACAAACTTGGAATGATTCGTTTGCCAATAGGTAAATCAATACCAAGTTGGGACGAAGATTTTCCACGAGGTGCAACCGTATTTCGACGATTTGTTCGTTGGTTAATGAATAAAAATCTATGGCAATTTAGTGATGATTTATTCGAATTTGATTCCATTGAACAAGCCATTCAATGGCGTTTGAAAATGTTTTCATCTCTAGCCGCACCGAATGTTATTTTTCATGATGTTGATTCGGATAAAACCATGACACAACTGGCGTTTTCAGGTTGTGCTTGTCATTATACATGTCGATTAGAAAAACCAATCGATGAACTTCCACAGGCAATCTATGTCAATGATATGACTTGTTTAGCACGATTCAATGTACGAAAACCATTCGAACGCTACGGTGCTGCAGCATATTTCGATGAAAATTGTCGACCTATTGCGATTTATTGGTCACATGCTTGTCGTTTAGTCAAACGAGGTGAACAATTTTGGGAACATGTCAAATTTGTTTGGCGTTCATCATGTTTTGCTTATATTACAATTTGTGATCATTTACTTGTTACACATATGATTGAAACAAATACATTGGTTAGCACAACTCGACAGCATCTTCCTCATCATCATCGATTACGAGCATTCTTGAAACCATTTACCTATCATACAATAACAATCAATCATCAAGCATCAATTTCATTGATAAATCAATTCGGTTTAGTTCATCGAACATGGGCATTTAATTATGATGAATATTTGAAATTAAATGATTACATTCTAATGAATTATCGGTTTCGTTTACTGCCCGATTATCTTTCGACAACAATGTCACCGAAAGCAAATCACAAGACTGCCGATGAATGGGATCGAATCTATCCGATCTATCATGATTTAAATTCATTTTGGAAAATTGTTCGAAATTATGTAAAATGTTTCTTTGAAATTAATTATTCATCCATCGTCAGTCTTGATGAACAACTACCAGATGATGTCTATCTTCGAGATTTTGCTAATGAACTTGCCAAACAACTTGGAATTGAAAAATTAATATCATTAAATGATTTAATCGATGTTCTAACACAATTAATTGCTTGTAGTATAGGTTTTCACGAACTTGTTGGTCAATCAAGTGATTATTTACTTGATCCGAGATTTATTGGAATGAAATTGGAAGAAAACAAACAAATACAAAATGTTCAAACATATAGTCAAGCACTTATTCTTTCGGTTGTAACAAGTTTACGTATGCCGAATTTATTCGATAATTGGACACATTTAATCGGTCATGATGAATTCTATTTGAATAATTTACATAATTATGAAAATTTCAAACGAGATTTAGAAGAACTTTCTCAAGAAATCGATTCGAGAAATAAAATTCGTAATTATCCATTTGAATCATTCAATCCAAAATTTATGGATTGTTCGACATCTGCTTGAAATATTTTGCCTTGCCTTGTTTTTTTTCTTCTGTTTATTTGAATAAAAGAAAATAATGATATCCTGTGTAATTTATTTAATAAGGAAAATTGCTGAAACATTTGCCTCAACTTACGGATATGAAAACAATTAATAAATTATTATTAGTTTTTTTCTTCTTCTTCTTCTTGTAATTATATTTTTGTAGCCGTGGGAAAAAAAACGTATAATTATTCATACTCATGTAAAGCGCAGAAATAGAATTGAGTTTTTATCATCGTCTACCGTAATTAATCGTTTGGCAAGGAGGAAATTGAAAGAAAGGGATTCTTAGAATAGATTTACATATATTTTTATATAGAATGTATTGATGAATGAGCAATAGGGACGTCCAATAAAAAAAATAGACTAAACGTCAGTAAAAAGTAGAGCATGAGAAAAATGATCGCTAATCGTCGGCAAGTATTTTGACCGATACATTGTTCATTGTTTTGTGCCCAAGGACAGCCGATTATTGTAATGCCAAGAAATAAACCAACTAGACCACCGCCAACATGAGCCGAATGTCCGACATTGTATCTCATAGCAAATGGTAAACTGATGATAGCATGTGGCAATAACAAAACAGCGAATTGAACGATATTGAAACGATAACGATCAGAATTTGTTCGTATCGAAACTAAACGATCAAATATGAAAAATAACATTAAACCGTACAATGAACCAGATGCGCCATGACCAGCTAGAACAGTCATCAAAGTTATTTGTTTTTTTTTCTTGAATTTACAAATATTGTAAACCTACATGCTTCTCGGTTTCTGATGATGAAACCTGAACTTGCACCTAGACCAGATATCCAATAGACAAGAATTATACGCCATGAACCATATTTTCTTTCCAATGGAATACCTTGAACTAATTGAATCGATAAATTACTTAATAGATGTAACCATGTCAAATGAAAGAAATTTACAGTAAAAAATCGCCATAATTGATGTGGATAGAGAAATGATGAACATGTACGTTGAAGTACATCATCGTAAAGACATTCACTATCTTTTAACCATGAAAAACAAGGAACTTTAGCTGTACGAATTTCTTCTGGTGATGGTCGCATACATGGCAGATAAAATTTACCAAGTTTAAATAATTTAAACACTGAAAATGGACGAATCGTACGAATGTCATTACTAACAAGAAAATACATGATAAGATGGATAAGACTGATAAGAAGAATAAATATAGGACGATGTTGTTTTTTACCATCCAAAACAAATAAAAAATTACGACATTTTGAATAGGTCGTTGAAGTTTTTCTTGTTGATGATGATGAAAGGCACATTTGCACCTGTAATTCTGCCGACATTCTAGTTAGAGGATTCTTCTGTTGTTTAATAATGTTGGATTAAAAATGTGTGACACCGATGTGAAAAACATCCGTTGTTGCTGATTTTTTCCTTTCTCTCGTTCTATGAAATCAGCAGTATCATGAAAGAGGAAAAGAGAGTAACCCAAAACCATCTACTAGTTTTTCTTCCTTCTCCTCTTCTTTTTCTTGCATGTGCGTGTATGTGAAAGAGAACGAGAAACATGAGCCTTATAATCTCGAGAAAAAAAAGAATATTTCATGTAAACAAGAAATAGAATTAATAATGATTGACGAGTTAATGGCGTTTTCGATTAGATTTATTGTAAAAAGCAGAAATGACAAATAAAATGATCGATTCAATTAATTAATTGGTTCAAACATGTCATGTTTCGTCCATGATGGTGTTTTCAAAACTTGCCCTTTACCAAAGACATACAATGGCGATAGATCGGTTCGATTTAAAACAACTATATCAGCATCATAATTTTCCGAGAGAAAACCTTTTTGATTCAGATTGAGATACACGGCAGGATTCGATGTGGAAAATTGAATGGCTTCGTCGAGCGGCCATTTATATTTGAAAACTAGAGTTTGAATAGTTTTTAATCCCAAATCAGGTGGTGCCATGCCATAGGAAATTAAATGACCGGACGCATCGTATACAGGTACTGATCTGAATAAATTATAGATTTTTGAGCAATACAAAAATAAAAGAATGCTTCATTTTACCCATAAGCATCACTTGACACAGTGATTTGTTGTAAAGGTAATTTTTCGTTTCGAAAATGATTCAATGTTTCAACTGTATCGGTTTCATTTAATTGTTCGAGATCAGCAGTAAAATCGCATGTACCACCGGCTAGCAGCCATTTTCTTGCTTCGTCAATTAATGGTTGTCCTCGCGATGTCATATGTGTTGGATACATATGACGAATTGGTATCGTTGTTTCATTGAGAATTTGCCAGAGTAGATCGAGTTTTGTTGGACTTGAACCCATATGAAAATGAACGAGACCAGGTTTACCACTGAGCATACCATTGACACGTGCATCACTGAGAATTTCGAGAAGATCAGCTTTCGATGGCCAACTTGACCGATGATCACTCAATGCAAGTTCACCAGCACCGAGAACTTTATCGATAAAAACTAAATCTTGTTGAAATGAACCAGTTAATGTGACAATTGGAATTCGATAACTACCAACCCACATCCATGTTGACAAACCATCGTATTCAAGACCCTACAAAATATGTTTTATGTGTTAACAAATGATTTTCTCGAGATTTTTACTTTCATTTTCTGTAATAACGCCGAAAGACTAAATGAAAAACGAATTATAAGATGATTGAAAAGAAAATAATTTCTTAACCTTCTTGTCAATCCATCCGTACCAAGAATACCAACAACGGTTGTTAGTCCACCATTGATTAATTCAGATAAACGACTTTCAGCAGTTCGTGAGTACGGACCTTGTTCACCACCGCCACCAATTGCATGAATATGAGGATCGATTAAACCTGGTATAATCACTTGATCGTTTACATTAACAGTTAAAATTTGCCAATTTTCTTTTCTGAGGAACGAAACAAAGACATTTGTTTTTGCTGGTTCGATCAAAGCTAAGATCTTTCCTGCACTAATCACAATATCAACATGTTGAACTTCACTTACATGTTGTTTTTTTGTTGCATTTTTATTTAAAATTCCGTAGACTTGACCACCAGTAAGAATAATCATTTGATAAGTTCGATCAAATGGACTTGGCGGTTGATTTCGTGATTTTGTTGCATCATTTTGATGATGAATGTCACTCGAACAATCAACGATTAGTAAGACAGCAAGAACGAATAGTTTAATAAGAACTTTCGCCATTCGAATTATAGTTAAAAAGATAAAATTCGATCGTTTTTTTTCAAACACTATTGATACTTATCGAACGACCTTCGATCGATTCAGATAAAGTAATTCATCTTCAAATGTTTCTTTTTCTTTTTCTCTTTCTTTCGATCGAGTGTTTTCTTTCACACACACACACATATCTATACAACAGAATGAAGAAAATTAGAAACGATTTTGTTTTATTTTCGATGTTTATAATGAATATTGTCTATTATTGGTCGAATAGAATCACTATGAAGTTGAATAGCATAACGTAATGCTTCAGTTTTGCTGATGAAATTCGATGAATTTTCACTGAAAGTTTGACCAATTTTAACTGCTGTTTCATGTAAAACTCGAAATAATTCATAAGCATCTTTCATCGATTGTTTTCGATCGTGATATTGAACAATCGATTGATGATTTGTTAAAGTTTTCAATTGATCTGTACTATTAACAATAGCTACATGATATTCACCGGTACATGTTGGATTAATAATTGCTAGTCGACTTTGATCAGGATTGGTGACGATTGTTTTTAAAGTTGCCGCACCAGTAACATTAACAATTGAACTTGTCAATCGTCTTGGTATATAAATAACTGTTTCATTATTCGTCAAAAGTGCTGTTTTATTATCACAATTAGCTGTCATTGTAAATGATGCTGTTGTTGAATTGTATAAATATTGTTTTAATTGTCCGATTACATTGCGTGGATGTATACGAGATATAATACGAACACGATTGGGTCGTTCAGGACCATTTTGAGTTGCAAATGTACCATTCGATGTTCCCGAATCGTATAAACTCCAACTGGTTTCACAACCTTGTTGAAAACAATTATTTTTCCATGGCCATATAATGCCAGGTATCATTGCTTTATCTTGTGAATCAATAGTTGGTATCAATAACTCTTCATCATCGTTTGTTCCACAACCAAATTCTGTTACTAGAATCGCACTTTGCAAACCCAATGATTCATTCAAAGCTGTTTCATATGCAAAACTAAAATTTTCATTATCGAATACTAATTTCAAGCAATTTTTAGTAGTGTGTTAAACTTACTCGAACGAGGGTGGATATTCTGATCGATTTAAATGTAAGATTGCATCAAGTGTAAAAACATGTGTGTAAACATGTGGAGCATAGACAATATTTTTATAGGAAGTAAATGGAACGGAATGTTGTGGTGTATAATCAAGTAGATTACGAAAAGCAGTTGGTTCAACAAAAAACAAATGACGATTATCGTTGATACCTAGATTTGGATATGCACAATCGGTGCCCGTTGGATTCGATACGGGACAATCAGGTAGATTATCACGAACGCCAGTAATTGCTTGAATAACACGTTGATAGAATGGATAGAGGTATTTACTTGAAAATTCATATTGATCGAAATGTGTGCCTGGTTGAGGTTCATTCATAATCTATCCCCACGAAAAAGAGAAATATTGAGAGAAACAAATTCGATTTGAATTACTTCGTATCCTAGGACGGCACTATTATTAACGAATCGTTTCGCTAGAGCAGCAACAGCACCGATATAATGATCTTGTAAACCTGGCCCAGGTGCAGCACCTTGTGTTGTATTCGGTGGAATTGAATTATTGTAGAAATTATCAAATGCTTTCATCATAGCAAAATTTAAATTTCCGACACCATAAAAAGCTACTGCTGGCCAATCTTCAGCCATAACTGCCCATGCAGGTGCACCATCTTGACCGTCGGAAGCTACTAAAGCCGGTGGATCTTCATGTTCTTTATCACCAATGATATAACGTGAATACAAATCTTCGTGCATATCAAGAATAACATAGACTTGTTGTTCAGCTGCCCAATTAACGATCTAGATAGAATCATAATTCGATGATTATCGAAATTTGTTGTTTTTTTTTATACTTGTTCAACACGTTGTAAATACATTTCATTGTAATTTCCTGGTGTAGGTTCCAACGCATTCCAACTCAAACATAATCGAATTACATTTAAACTAAATAAATATAAATAGAATGAAAAAAAAAAACTAACAAAATATATTCTACCCCCATTTTCGTATTTGAGCAAAATCATTATGACTATCCCATTCATCACTCATATTATACATTCCTTTGCCATAATCAACACCACATGTCGGAGGTTCTTGATAAACCTGTTTATTCAAAGGACATTGACCATTGTATAAAGCGGGATCAATAGGTCGATCTTGATCGTCAGGAATATTTCGTTGTTCTGTTTCGACATTCACACCACGTAAGATGACATGTCGTCCGTATTCATCGGCAATATAACCATGTTGACCTTTCGATGAATCTGGTGGCACAACATGAAGCCATGACATCGACGAACTACATGATAATTCAATTGAAAAAAGTAAGAATACAAGTAAGTTTAGTAATCCTTTATTCAACATATGTATAACGCTCTCAATATAGTTTTACAGTATGAGAATGAGAGAGAGATGCTTTTTACTCGACATGTAAAAACGATATGATTCCATATGTTTTCTTTTCCCATATTGAAAGTATTTGATTTCGAATGACATCTATCTCTCATGATAAAGATCCATTTCAAATAGTATAGGCTGTAAAAATCTCCATTTATATAGCACTATATACTAATCAGATTATTGATCATGCAACTACAAAAAAACATACACACGAGTGCATTTATTATTTACAATGGCCTCGAACGATGTCTATGGAATTTTATACGAACGTATGCAATATTTTCATAAAAAACATCAAGATGAACTTTCAGCATTACAAGAACAATGTAAAAAGGTTAAAACAATCGACGATCTTCATCATTTAGCGTCACAATTCGATTCACTTAGTCATGAACTTCATGTTCATGATAAACTCGAGGATAAAGATATATTTCCACCGATTAGTGTTAAAACGAATATTTCACAATTGGAAAATCAACATGAGAATTTAGAACAATTATTAATTCAATTCGAAAATTGTTCTAGCCGTCTCAAACATACACAAAATACGGAAGATGCAATTAAGAATGCTGCTAATGAAGCAACGTCATTTGTCAATCAATTGGCAACATTAATTATCGAACATGAAAATGCCGAAGAACAAGTCATTGCACCGGAAAATATGAAGAAATTATTTACCGAAGACGAGATCAAACAATTATTTAAATCACTCATTCATCATTGAACACTTAATATATGCTTTTAGTAGAACTCGATGTGTAGATGTATTTTTAGTCGGAATAAAAAGAAAAAAAAACTGTTCTACTTTTTTTCTCTCTCTGGGTACAAAGACCCTAAAGTCGTTTATTGGCTTATAGAAATAATTCCATTTACTGATAGAGAAGGACATCTATTTCATAGGTAATATTTTTGCTTAGTCATCATGATCGAACATTATAATATAATATAAATACTGTCAGATTTTGTTCATTGCTTCTATTTACGATGAATTCAAATAATGCTTTTTCAAGATTATACGATATTATGCGTTATGCTCATGGTATTCATCAACAAAAACTTTTATCAATGCAAGAACGATGTAGACAAGCAAAAACAGTCGAAGATCTTCGACGTCTAGCGTCTGATATTCAGTCATTTTCCGATGAACTTCATATGCATCATACACTCGAAGATCGACATTTATTTCCTTCGATTGCTCGTAAAATAGACATCACACATTTAGAAACTCATCATGAACAATTAACAAAATTACTCAAGGAGTTTGAAAATTGTTCGATTCGTCTAAAAAGAGTCGCCAATTCCAGCGAAGATATTAAATCTGCTTTGACCGATGCAACTGCCATGATCAGTAAAGTATCAAAATTAGTCATTGAACATGAAACAGCTGAAGAACAAGTAATTGCACCGGAAAATCTCAAGAAAGTCTTTACAGAACAAGAAATAAGACAATTATTTTAATTATTGATTGAGAATGACATCTGTCTCTCGAAAGAAACTGTTTTTTTCTTCTACCATATATAGGTTACTGTACTTCTCCATTTGCACACCTTGTTTTTTTACTTAAAAGTAAAACAAATTTATTCAGTACAGTACACAATGAGTTCAGAAGATCCATATATAATTTTGTATGACACTATGGTTTATATTCATGGTAGTCATCATCAATATCTTTTATTAATGCAAGAACAATGTCAACGAGCTCGAACTCATACTGATCTTCGGCATTTAGGCTCGGATATGCATGCATTTTGTCAAGCTCTTCATACTCATAATACAGTTGAAGATAAACATTTATTTCCTTCTGTTACTCGGAAAACAAATATCTCACATTTAGAAGCTCAACATATGCAATTAGAAGAATTATTAATTGATTTTGATCATTGTGCTACACGTCTTAAACATGTGAAAAATTCGGAAGGAGATATGCATTCGGCAATCATTGATGCGAATTCATGGATAAGTAAAATGTTACTGTTAGTGAATGAACATGAACGAGCTGAAGAACAAATTATTGAACCAGAGAATATGAAAAAACTATTTACTAAAGATGAAATGAAACTAATTGCACTTTAATAAAACTTCAGGATTGACCACATGAATGGGTTTGTCGGTTAGAAATGCAATGATTTGATCGAAAATATCTGTAAATTGAAGTTCATATTCATCGATCGTTACATAACCGATATGAGGTGTACAAATAACATTATTCATTGAGAGAAGAGGATTGTCCACATCCATCATTGGTTCATTTTCATAGACATCAATAGCAGCCATACCTGGATGACCCGCACGTAAACCATTGACCAAGGCATTCGGCTCAATCAATGCTGCACGACTTGTATTAACTAGAAGAGCAGTTGGTTTCATACGAGCAAGATCTTGTTCAGTAACAATTCCACGTGTTGAATCTTTCAAACGCATATGTAATGATAAGACATCACATATTTGGAAGAAATGTTCTTTACTATCTGCTACGATATATCCATCAGAACGAGCACGAATACGTGATTCTTCACGTGCCCAAATAGCAACATTCATGCCGAATGCTGTACCATATTTCGCCACTGCACTACCAATTCTTCCATAACCGTAAATGCCAAGTGTTTTTCCACGTAGAGTACTACCGATACCAATTTGCCAGTGTCCAGCTTTGATCGCAGCCATCTGTTGAGGAATTTGACGCATGGCTGCAAGTATAAGACCCCATGTTAATTCAGCCGTTGCATACGATGGTGTATCAGCATGTTGATTAGAAGAAACAATAATTCCTAATCGATTACACGCTTTGATATCAATATGCGGATAAACACTACGTTGACTAATTAATTTCAAATTTGGTAATTGTTCTAATAATTCGCCAGTAATTTTCGTTCGTTCTCGAATTAAAACTAAAATTTGTGTATTTTTCAATCGTTGAACTAGTGCATCGGTATCTTGTACATGATCATTCCATATGGTTACATGATGATCATTTAGTTTTTCGAAGCATTTCAATGTACGAATCGTATCGAAATAATCATCAAGAATTGTAATATTCATTTTATTCAAAAAAGAAAAAAAGAAAAGATTATTAAAGCAAAGATAATAGCTGAAGATAAGAATGAAACTGATTAAAGTTTGTATTCTTGAATAGCAAATGTTAAATTATCGAAGTAACACGAATTATCAGCATCAAAAATCGATCTAATACCGAGTGAAACACGCATTTGTGTTGTCTGTTCAGGTATACGACGGTTTTTTATGGCATATAGAACCATGAAGTCACCATTAAAAGAATATGGAAATTTATCTAAATACATTTGTGTTTCTAATAAATTACCATGTTGATCATGTGAGGTTATTTCGATATACGATGCGTTCGTAGGACTAGTACAACCTATAAAACCTGATGCAGAATACATTGCTTTATTCATGCTAACCAACAGAGAATAAGAACGTAAATCAATGTATTGAGAAACTCGAGCTGTTTCATTCATCAATCGAAACATACATTTACCCCATAACATCGGATTACTATCGGTCATATTAATTGGAACAGCATTAAAACCATTTAATATTCGAATAGTTTGCCAATCTTTGGTTCTATTCGCTGGACACTGTATATATAGAACCATAAATATAGTTTCAATGAAAATATATAAATTGAAAATTACCTGCATTTCGGCGTCACCATTTTTTATTAAATTTTTAGTTGAATTCACCGGTCCAAATGAACCATTAGGTAGACGAGCATTGTCAAATTTATTTGGTTGAATACTGATTCGTATACCATTGAACTGATTATGTGTCAAATGAGCATTCAATAGATCGGCATTTGTAAAATCAATCGTTTGAACGATGTTAGCTTCGAGAAAATTGCCTTGTACAAGAGAAGCTCCAGTGAAATTAACGTTAAACACAGAAGTACGTACGAAATGAACATTATTCATAAGAGTTTCACGAAATGACGCTCTTTCTACAGATGAATTAATAAATCGTGCATTGATCATATGCGATTGATCGAAAATAGCTCGATTGAGTGTACAATCAATGAAAAGTGCATTTGCCCAGAATACATTTGGTAGATAGAGTCGATCGAGTTTATACGGTCCAATTAATTGAACATCATTGAAATCAGCTCCAGTTAATTGTAAACTTGAATCTTGTAGAAAACCACTTTCATAAAGAAAAAGAAGAATGTATTTTTTTCGTTCACTATTCAAATTTCGAAGAGCTGTTAATGTTTTTGTTTTAACATAGAGCAAGATTTTTTTCTCACGAGTTTTATTTGTATCAGAAATTTGTAAAAGTAAATTCGAAATATCATTAATATACGCATTGAATATTGTCTGTTGCTGTCCATCGAGTTGATTCCATCGATCGAGTTCATTTTGTTTTGTTGATAGTGATTGTTGTTGAAGCGAAAACACAATAGTAAAAACACCGAGAACAAATGGTACAAGACCTGAAAGTATTATTTTGCACCAATCTTTTGTACGACTACGATTTGTTGATGCAGCCATTGTCGGGATAAATATTAAAAAAAAATTTCTATATTAATATTAACTTTGTATTTAATCATGGTACGTGTTCAAACAATTTGTCTTGACATGTCATACATCGGTGTATTATGCAAACTAAAAGATAATTATGTTTCATTATATTCATATTGTAAATTGTCATATCATGCAATAAAATAAAAAAAAAGATCATTTTGGCGACCAGGTGTAAGGTAAAAATAAAAGAAAAAAAAAGTGATAAGTCATTCCATCACAATTATGGCAACAAATGGTACTTTAACAGCAAGTTCTACTGTTCTCTATTTAACTATGGTACAAAAACAAGTCATACGAACATTACCTATTCTTCTCGTTAGTGGTTTAGTTGGTAATATATCGTCATGTCTTATATTTCATGAACGAGAACTTCGTTACAATGCTGTATCTCGTCTACTTAAATCGGCATGTATATTTAACATTATTGTTCTTTGCTATGCTATTGGTATTAATTTGTATAATGTTGATCATGTATCTGCAGACACATATTCACTTATTTTTTGTAAATTACGTCTCTATATTCGACATATTTTATTGATGATTGTACGAACGTATGTTACTCTTGCTTGTGCTGCATCATTTGCTCTTTCATCGACCAAAGTCAATCTTCGAGCACTGTGTCGACCGAAATATATTCAATTAGCGATTATTAGCGTTCCATTTGTTTGGATATTAGTACCAATTCATATGCCATTTTTGAAAACTATTCGAAATAATGTATGCATCGATATTGATCCGTATGTTGTACCATTTGCGGTATATTTTTTCTTGATTGTTGGTGTTTTTCCCATTATTGTCATGACTATATTTACTCTATTGACTATACATAATTTACATTTATTACATAATCGTGTTCAAGCAACTATTATTACACCAGTACGAATTAAAACACGAGATCGTCAATTTATACGTATGCTTGTATCACTGGTTATAATGTATCTAATAACAAATCTTTATTTTCCGACAAATGCTCTCTATCAAGCATTAACATATTGGCAAAAGAAAAGTCCAGAACGTGTTGCTATCGATTCACTTATATTTTCTATTACTAGTAATCATATACTTTATATAAATAATGTTTCACCATTCTATTTGTTTTTCTATTCATCATTGACTTTTCGAAAAATGTTTCAACGTATTCTACACAGATATGTAGACACGACTGTATCACTTATTCGTAAATTTTTTCAACGAACAGGTTAAAGACAAAACCTCTTTCTTTCCTTCTTTTTTTTCTTATCTTATACGATAACAAGATTTATGTCAACATTCATTTCTATATAATCACGAATAAAACTAGGTATTTTATCAAGAATAAAAAAAAAGGATGGGCGTTAGTCAAGTCAGTTGGCTTGTTTTTTTAAGTCTAATTATTTCAAGTCATGGTGCACCTCGTTTTGCAAACTATATTCAAGATCACATGGTCTTGCAACGTGCTCCACAACGAGCTATTGTTTGGGGATACGGTGATGCAGGTGTTGTAACAACACTTCGTATGAATGATAAAGTTTACACGACTATTAGTAGTTTTGAACGAGCCAATGGTCGAGGTGAAAGTATTTGGTCAGTTACATTGGATCCTGTTTCTGATGAAGGACCATTCGATATTCATGTTACACAACCATCAGCCGGTGGAACAAACGTAACCATTACAATTCATGATGTTCTTTTTGGTGATGTATGGATTTGTTCGGGACAATCAAATATGCAAATGACAGTTGGCATGGCTTTTAATGCGACTGAAGAAATTGCTAATGCAGGTAAATATCCGAAGATTCGAGTATTTACTGCTGCTCTTGTCGAATCATTAACACCTGTCGAAGAATTACTTGGCATTGTTTTGAATTGGTCACTTTCGTCACCACAGAGTATTGGCGGACCAACATGGGATTATATGTCAGCAACATGTTGGTACTATGGCCGACAGATTCATCAAGCATTAAATGGCCGACCTATTGGTCTTATAGCAACGAGTTGGGGTGGAACTACCATTGAAGTATGGATGCCACCAAAAGCTTTACAAGATTGCAATGATACGACTACGAGTACCAATGCAAATGCAAATGTGGAATCATTTGATTATTTTCCAAGAAATCATTCCGGTCTATACAATTCCATGATCTATCCATTGACACGTCTAGTTGTTTACGGTTCGATTTGGTATCAAGGTAATTACGTGTGTTTAGATATTTCAACATTTTTCAATTCAATTACTTGTATATAGGTGAATCAAATTCTGGTGATCCTGCATATGCTTGTAAATTTTCTAAAATGATTCAATATTGGCGACAAGTATGGAATGAACGTACAAATGGTATTACTGATCTTCAATTTCCATTTGGTTTCGTACAAGTAAATACCTTTTTTCTTCTCTAGTTAAATCACAGTTTGTTTTATTTTTCTCGATAGTTATCGACCAACACAAATGATACTAAATTTGTCGGAGGTTTTCCAATGATTCGATGGCAACAAACATTCAATGTTGGCTATGTTCCAAACAATGTTGTACCGAAAGTATTTATGGCTGTTGCATTGGATCTTCGTGATGATGCAAACAAGTAATGATTTGAATAGAAATTTGATTAAGATCGCCTTTCTTTTTGCTAGTATTCATCCTCGATATAAACAAGATGTTGGCTATCGACTTTCACGTTCAGGTCTTGCTGTTGCCTATGGTCAACAAGTTGAATTTCAAGGTCCTATTGTTCAAAATGTTGCCTATTCAACTGGCGGTCAAACAATTACTATCACTTATGGTGCTGTATCAAATATCGAACTTCGTAGTACAGCTGGTTTTGAAGTTTGTTGTCAAGGAGCGAGTTGCCCGAATGATGCTTTATGGGTTCCATCTCCTATTTCTAGTGCCAATGGTTTAACAGTTAAATTAGTAGTCGACAGTTCATGTGTTGGAAAATCATTGTATGGTGTGCGTTATCTTTGGCGTGAAACACCATGTCCCTTTAAAAAAGCAGCAATCTATAGTGCAACTGATGCAAATCTACCTTCTCCACCCTATATTCATCTTTTTTAATTCTTTTTTCTTGCTTTTATTTTAATATAACCGATGAATAAACTATATGGTGTCTAATTGTCTGTCATTATTCAAACTCCTCGTCACTATCTGTTCGTCGAACTTCTTCACTTATTGTTGTTGTCTTTGCGGGCTGTTCGATAGCACGTTTCTGCGGTGCTTGAACTAGTCGTGGAGTTGGTTGAGCACTCTTAATACCTGTCGTTGGAGATTGAAGAGTTGGTTCTATCAAAAAATCACCAAATGCTCGTTTGTAATTCAAATTGAGTATATCTTCGAGTTCCCGTTCCGACGGATAATGACCTTTCATTCCTTTCAATTGCATCACTGTTCGAGATAATACTTCGGCTTCTTGCTTTTTAATTTCAAAATTTTTCGGATCAAATTCAGTGTTATTTACGAGATAAAATTGTTGTTTCTGTTCCGCTTCTGCATCAAATTTTTTCTTGTAATATTGTTCTTGATGTTCATTGTTAAGAAGACTTGTGTGTGTTGGTGTATTCAGATTGCTATACTTGCTAAATTCGATATTCATTGTGATGACACGTTGAGCTTCTGTAGCTTTTTTCACTACCTTTCGTTCTTTTCTCATCACTAATATTTGTTTTCGACAACAACAACATCGACACGAATCGAAACATCCTGCTGGTGGTGGAGCAACATGTACCACGTTTTCTTCAACTTCTGTATTTTGATTTGGATCATTTGCAATAGCCACTGTATTTGTGACAAGTGGAACAATTTTCTTTGGTTCTGGACAACGACAGCAATCAATTGTTTTTTTCCAGCAACCATCAAAACAATTTGGAAGAAAATCATATATTGGTGTAGTTGTTGCCTGAGCGTCAGCTTGTAGAGATTTTTTGACATCTAATTTTGACGTAATTCTTACAACATCTTCAACCGGTATCATGATAGTTTCTTCTTCCGCAGTCATTCGATCATGTGCTGTGAAATTTTGTGGGCCTTGGTTAATCTGTTGATTAATAGTACCTTGAACTAAAAGTGTAGTATTATTTTGAGCAATATTAGCTTTCTGTTGTGAATGATGATAGAGATGAATCGAAAGCATTGGACTTGTGTACGTATTTTCGGACGTACGAACGCCTACAGATAAGAAAATAGTTTATAAAAGAAAATAAGAGAAGAAATGTTTTGTTACCTGGATAGAGATAAACATAACCATACGGTATATTTTTTCGTTCAACATCTTTTTCAACTGCCACGACGGTATCCACCTTTTTCTGTGCTTGCACAGGTGGCTTACAAAATCCGCAGAATCCATTTGGACAACATCGTCGGCAACCTTTTTTACAACTAAGTAACATCTTTCTTTTGTTTGCAGTTTGAACAATTTTTGAAATAAGAAACAGACACTGAATTTCTTTACTATTTTATACTTGAAAGCAAAGCTTAATGGATTTTTCGCCGAAAAAAAGTGATTATACGAATCATCGAATTTACCTGTGAATTTCTATTGTAAATATTGTGAAACGTACTTATGTCTGGAGTAAATCTCAATGTCGTTGCCGCAACATTTTCATTTGCAAACAACAAAAATACTATACTCAAAGGTATTATTTCATTCGACAAAAAGAAAAAAGAAATGATGACAGTTTTCGTTCTTAAAATCTCTGAGAAATCGGTTGGACATTTTGATTACTAAGTGAGATTTGAATAGTTGGTTCTCTATATAAATCACCAAATGTTTGTTTATAATTCAAATCAAGTATATTTTCTAATTCACGTTCCGATGGATAATCACCTTTCATTGCTTTCAATTGCATCACTGTTCGAGCTAATACTTCGGCTTCTTTTTTTCTCACTTCGAAATTTGCCGGATCAAATTCAGTGTTGTTTACTAAATAAAATGTCAATGTTTTTTCCGGATAAAATGTTCTCTTGTAATATTCTAATTGATCTTGTCCGCTAAGCAAGCGCGTGTGCGATGGAGTATCTATGTTGCTATACTTGCTATATTCGATATTCATCGTAATAACTCGTTGAGCGTCGGTTTCTGTTTTTATTTCTCGTCGTTGTATCTTTTTCATTAATATTTTCTTTCGACAGCACCAACATCGAAATTTATCACAACAGCCTTTCTTACGTGGAGGAAGTGGTAATTCAATTTCTTCAATTTCTGTATTTCGATTTGAATCATTTGTAATGATTGTTGTAGTGTTTACAGCCGGAACTATTTTCTTTGGTTTATCACAACAAGTTTTCACTGAATTCCAACAATCATCGCAACGATTGGGAAGAAAATCATATGTAGGTATAATTGTCGATTGAATATCAGCTTGAATACCTTTTTTGACTTCTAATTGTGAATTAATAGTGATAATATCTTCAATTGGTATCAGAAGAGTTTCACCTTCAGTTGTCATTCGATCATGTGCTTTGAAATTTTGTGGACCTTGACTGGAATATTGATCGTTGTGACCTTTCAAAAGAACTGTGCGATTATTTTCACCAACATTCGCTTTATGTTGTGATTGGTAATACAGATGAACAGATACGATTGGACTTGTGTACTTATTTTCAGAATTCCGAACACCTACCACGAAAAAATATCATTTAAAAAATTAATATTAAAAATTACTTTGTTACCTGGATAGATACAAGCATAACCGTATGGTATATTCTTTCGTTCAATAACCTTTTCAACTTCCTTGACAGTATCCATCTGTTGTTGTATTTGTTTTGGCTTGCAATATCCGCAAAATCCATTCGGACAACATTGAGTTTTGCATGTACGTGACATGTTTGGTTCTGATTTTTATCAATGAAATGAAAATATAAGAGAGATCGCATTGAATTTATAGTCTCTTAAATACGTGGGAAGGAGAAAAAAGTACATCGATATTAGTAAGCATAAACGAAAAATTCCAAGATGATTCATTTTAGTGTAGTTATACATGTTAAGCTACTTTGAAATCACGAATGATTCAGATAAAAAGAGCACTTGAAAATTATACGACAATTGCCGAATAAATTCAATCACACACTTTTTTTTTATTGTCTCTGATATTTTTATTAAGTCATATAAACACAATATATGCATCATCATAAATCGAAATGAAGTTAATTACGAAAGTATATATATATATATCGATGAGCCAAAAAAGAGGGCTATAAAACAAAGGTGAGTATTTATTAAGAAGCAATTGAATCGATTTCATTTCAATGAGTAGTACGCCATGCAAATGTTGTTAATATTCATCGTTATATTTCATACAATCGTTTCGAGTCAATCAGTTGATATTCAACCATGGGAGACTTATCTTCAATTAGGTTCTATCAAAAATCCATTGGGTTTAATTGTCAATCAATCGCTGGTATCTCATCAACATTTCACGGTCGGTTATTTGTGTTTACATTCGTTTATGTATGATACAGCACAAGAAGCTTTTCAACTAGCAATTGAAACAGATCCAACTCTCGTTGAAGCTCATATCGGTCGTTTATTAGGGTAGATTTTAATTTCAAACTTTAAAAAAAATACAATCATTGATAATCTATATAGACATAAACAACCATTATGGAAATATACTAATCGATCGGGTGCACTTGCAGTTTGGGATCAAACTTGGTCGATATTCAATGAACGTGCAGTCTCATTAACATCATTGCAATCGGCATATATAAATACTGCCTACCAATGGTTTGAATCAGAAAATATTACTCATGGTGAAATCGCATTTCTTAATGCAATGATTAATTTAACAAATGAATTTCCTGATAATAACGATGCTCGAGTTCTCTTAGGTCTTGCCTATTTAAATGTTGCACAAAGTGAAAGTGCTCAATTGAATGTATTAGAATCACCTGCTTTATTTTCAGCAAGAAAAATCTTACAAACAGCATTGACCAATGAACCATTACATTCTGGTTGTCTACATTATCTCATACATGCGTTTGATATTCAACGACTTGAAACATCTTTGCTAGGTGTTCCTTATGCACATAAATATAGCCAAGTAGCAGTAACAGCATCACACGGACAACATATGCCCAGTCATATTTGGACTCGTATTGGTTCATGGTCACTTGCACATGCGGCTGATATTCAATCGATTCAAGTTAGTATATCACTCTGCTTGAGAAAACAACAATCGAGTTACACTGAATTCGATCTCAACAAAATTTCTTCGTTGACACTTGCGAATTTAATTACTCGTTTGAATCAAACTCAAATCGATCATTTACTATATTGTGATCGTGATAATCGTGGTCATTCACAACAATGGCTTGTCTATACATATCTACAGACAGGTCAATATAGCAAAAGTATGACGATATTAAACGATTTAATTGTATCTGATCATTTTCATCCAAATGATGATAATTATTATCCTCGATTTATATTTATTTATCGAGCTCGAGCATATGTTATTACCAATGTTTTTTTCTGGGCAATGTATAACAGAGAAAAGAATCAAGCAATATTTATTCAAACAATGAATGACGTATTTGTTGATTTTAATTCAAGTTCAATTGAAGAATTACCAGATGATTCGAGTTTTATTTGGAATGAAGTTGTTATGCGTTTTGGTAAGTTCATATCTATTCAATGACATCAAATTTTTACAAAAGTCTATTTAGCCGATTGTATTCGATTATTATTGAACGAAACCAATCAAACAAACAATGCAGCCTTAATCGATTATCATTTAGAACGATTACTTAAAATTTCAACAGCGTTAAAATCTCAATTGGTAAGCAAATCTGTTCGTGTCGATCTTATGAGATTACAAATAATTGCACTCGGTTGGTGTTTCAATGGTTCAATGAATAATTGTCTTACTAATCTTGCACAAGCCACACAAATCGAATCATCGATCAGTGATGATTACAATCGACCGGATATTTTACATATACGTGCATCTGAGCTATTTGCATTGTATTTATTAATAACACGTCAATATTATCCAACAGTAAATTTCACTTATCAGTTAAATAATGAAACAATTTCAGTACAGAATTATTCTTCATATGCTTTGAAACTCTATCAGAACGAAAATCAAACAGAACCATTTCGTGCTGTTAATTTACTTGGTATGGCTCGTGCTCATGCACAACTCGGACATGAAGAACAAGCATGTCGGATATATGCACGTATTCTATACACTTGGATAGATTCTATTCATTCATTAGCAATCGATCATGTTGTTATTACAGAAGCAAATGGTTATAGTCTAGCAACAAAATGTGATCGCTATCAAAATCATGCATCTTTTTTCTCTTCTAACATTGTAGTTATCAGTTCGTTTCTATTTTTTTCATTTACTTCTTCTTTTATTGTATCTTGATTAAATTAAAAGCAAACTGCTGAAATTAAACAGAGGGTTCTTTATATAAATCACCGAATGCTTGTTTATAATTCAAACCGAGTATAACGTCTAAATCACGTTCCGATGGATAATGATCTCTCATGCCTTTTAATTGCATCACAGTTCTCGATAATGTTTCGGCTTCTTTTTTTTTCACTTCGAAATTTGCTGGATCGAATTCGGTATTGTTTACTAGATAAAATTTCAATGTTTTTTCTGCATCGAATTTTTTCTTATAATATTCTAGCTGAGCTTGAGTATCAAGTAAACGTGTGTGCGATGGCGTATTTGGATTGCTATACTTGCTGTATTCGATATTCATTGTAATAACTCGTTGAGCTTCGGTTTCTTTATGCACTTTTTTTCGTTGTACATTTTTGACTAAGATTTTCTTTCGACAGCAGCAGCATCTTAATGCATCACAACAGCTTTCTTGCTGTCGAGGAATTGGCAGTTCAATTTCTTCGTATTCTGTATTTCGAGTTGAATCGTGTGTGATAATTGTTGAACTATTAGTCACGGGTGCAAGTTTGTTCGATTTGCTACAACAATCTGTTGTTGAGTCCCAGCAACCATCGAAACAATTTGGAAGAAAATCATATGTAGGTATAATCGTCGATTGAATATCAGCTTGTACAGCTTTTTTCACGTCTAATTGTGAACTGATATTTATAATGTCTTCGACTGGTATCATCAACGTTTCTTCCTCAGCAGTCGTTTGATTATGTGACTTATGATTTTGTTGATCTTCATCAATGTGTCGACTATTAGTACCTTGAACAAAAAGTGTACTAGTCTTTTTAGAAACATTAGCTTTCTGTTGTGAATGACGATAGAGATGAATCGAAAGCATTGGACTGGTGAACGTATTTTCGGACGTACGAACACCTACAGATAAGAGAATCTTTTAATCGAAGAAAATAAGAGAAGAAATATTTTGTTACCTGGATAGATATAAACATAACCATATGGTATATCTTTTTTGTTAATAGATTTTTCAACTTCCGTGACGGTATCCACCTTTTTCTGCATTTGTACAGATGGTTTGCAACATCCGCAGAATCCATTTGGACAACATCGCCGACAACCTGCTTTACACTTACGGAACATGTTTGTCTTGTTTTTTATTTCGAATGATTGTTGAAAAGAAAGTAACATTAAATTTATAGTCGAAACAATGCAACTATATCATTTTTCCCCGAAAAAAAATCAATCTATGTTTGTTCTTTTGTGTCGACAAAGTGAATGCTTGAAGAAATGAGATTAGATATATATTCAATAGTCGAAACAAACGTGAATTTCTATTTTTAATACAAATACAAATAGGTTTACTACGCGAATAGCTGTGGTTACTAATTGATTTATCTATCATTTCATAATGTCGTTCAAAATTAATAAATTTCCCATCGCTATCATCTTTAACTAAACAGAATTACAAAATAAATCAATTTTTCATAGATAAAAAAAACTTTGTACACCCTCGAATACATCTAATTTAAGTGCAAATTGAGACGACTTTGCACCATGGAGTATACCGATAAGAAATAAAAACAATAACATATGTGTCTTGATGAAACAAGATAAAAATAACTTGCGATTGTGTTTATCTGCATCTGCCTATAAAAACTGCGATGGGAATCTTTTCAAGATAGTTTATTTTTATTTCAAAATTAAAAGATAAAACGGATCAAGGTTATTCATAGAGTGTAAAATTTCCATCAGCAATACAATAGACAGATGTATGAGGATGATGTGAACCACATTGACCATTACAGACCATGACTGAAACGTTATATATACCTTCTAACCATTGTTCGCATTGTTGAACCGATGGATCACATTCAGGATCAGGAGTTGTGTCAATACTGAAACGTTCAGTATAGGTGCCTGGCTTTTTAGCTTCATACAAAAATTGAGCAGATAATGGAATTTTATCGACAGTATGAATGATCAAAACGAGTTCACCTGTGCCAGTGCCATTGACTGTTTTCAAAGCCATATTAATATTAATTGTACTTTCAGTTTGTGCACGTGCTGGAAGAATGGAAAATGCGAAGAAAGAAAGATCACCATTATCATTAACTATTTAATAGAAAAAAAAACAGAAATTCGATGAAATCAAGAGATGATAGTTTTTGTTTTACTTGGACAAATGTTCATTTTTTCACAATAATAAATAGGATCGATATCAGCTTCTTGTATTAAATTAACGAATGCTTCTAAACCTAAAAAGTCACAACCCATTGTGCAAATAAATCCAATTAATCCCGAGCCGGTTTTATCAGCAACAAGACTACATAATTGACCACATGAATCAATAACACCACCTTCTAAAATAATATTAAGAACAGTACTAACCAATTGATCCATCGTATTGATACAATCAGGACACCAATCAAGTCCAACATTGCCAGGTTTTACTGGTACATTTTCGTGTTTAATAAATCTCGATTGACTACCAACGGCACTGGCAATGCCAATGAAAAATAAGAAAGCAAGTGTTTTCAACATTTTGTTTTTTTCTCTCTCTTCGAATAACAATCGACTTAAATAGTACATTCGTGGGTATTCGACAATCTGCTTGTTTTCTTATTAATCTTTGTATTTAAATGAATCGATAATTTATTTTTAAAAAATACAAAGTGAAATTAAAGCAAGCAGAAAAAGAAAGAAAGCTCAATTCGTTTATTCGCGATTAAAATCGAGTTATCACTGGTTGAAATTCTAAACAATAAACAAACAAATTGTAATTAAAGAAGATTCAATTTGAATTGACATCTTAAAGTACTGTGTATGCATTAGCAACTATTTACCTTCTGACTTATTTTTTTCACGTTCTTTTATTTGCTCTTCATCTTCACCGGCTAATTGAACAAAAATTTGTTCTAAACTTGTTTGATTGACTGAATAGGATTCAATAAGTTTCTGTTCTTTGCGTTGATTGAGAATTTCAAAAACACGAGCTAAATTAAACGATGCATTCGTCGATGCATATGGAACATTACAGAATAACATTTCATTATGTTGACCTACAATACATTTTCATACGAAAATTGTTGAATCATTTTGACGTTTGAACTTTACCTTGAATTTCAAGTCCAGGAATACTTTGCAAGAGATTAGTTTTAACATCTTCAACTTGTTCACCAGCTACTTTCACTTGAACTGTGTAACCATTACCAAACCGGTTTCGTAATCGTTGTAATGTGCCCAAACACATAAATTGGCCCAGTTTCATAATACCAATTTCTAGAAATTCATGTTTAAATAAGGCCTCATCGAACGAATTTATATCTTAACTTACTGGTACATAAAGCTTCACATTCTTCCATACTATGACTAGTCATTATAATTGTCAAGCCAACGTCACGAGCAGCTCGAATAACTCTCCATAGTTTTCGTTTGGCTGCTGCATCTAAGCCCTATAAAGACACATATTCAACTGTCTACCTTCGAATAAAATTTACTGTAGTTGGTTCATCCAAAAAGACCAATGCAGGATTAGCCATAAATGCTAAAGCTGAACTAACTTTTCGTTTATTTCCTCCACTGAAAACAAAATCACCAAATGTTATATACATTTCTCTTCGAATGATCTACCTAAGTTTTTGTACGACTCGTTTTGCATACATTTCCAATCCAAATATTGTCATGATATTATCACACATTTCTGAAATTTCTGAACTTTCGACACCTTTCAATCGAGCAAATAAATATAAAGTTTCCAAGACCGACAAATCATAAACAAGCCAATCAAATTGAGGACAAAAGCCAATTTCCATATCTCGTTGCTAAAAATATGTAAAACAAATTTAAAAAAAAATCATTCGAAAACAAGAAAAAGTATCCGGTTACCATTTCATTGATATTCTTTCCATTGATTATGATTTGACCCGATGAAGGTTTAATATCATTGACTAGCATTCGAAATGTGGTTGTTTTACCAGCACCATTTGCTCCTAAGAGACCAAAACAGGCTCGTTTCTGTACATGAAAATTGACATGATTAACAGCGTAGTAGATTTGTTCGGTTTTATCTTTTGATTTTTTCTTTTTAAATTTTTTAATCAAATCTTTGACAATAATCACAGCAGAACTGATTGTTTGATCGTTGCGTAATATCATTTGTCGTTCTTGACGAACATCTTCATCCAAATTCTAAACAGAAAACAAAACTAAACAAATAAACGCTCGATGTTTGCGTCTTACTGAATCTTTCCACTGATCGGACTCGTCAAAATCATCTGATTGACATGAACAACATTGTTTAATTCGTAGTTTATTCTCGATGATCATTAAAATAATCGTCCAGAAAATGATTTGAACAACAAATAGAATAAATTCTGTGCCGATACCTGGTCGACTTGCTGCAAAATAATTTTCATTGATATTGAATTTCGTTCCTAAGATTGCATTCGATATTCTTATACATTGACTATTATCACGTAAAACGAGATTAGCTATGGCATGTTTGAGATTTACTGATGGCAGTAAAATACCAAAGATCGTTCGGATTAGACTGACGCCTTTGTATGAGGCTGTCGGACCATCGGACGGATTCGAATTTTGACTGAAAACAGGAAATGATGCTATGATTGCATCAACAATTGAAATAATAACATTAAGAATAAAGAAATTTGTAAAGGCCATGATCGTCGATTTTGAAATAAATGAAAAAACATAAGCGAATGGCAAAGATGCCAAAACATACATCAGTAACATAAGAAAAAAATAACCAGCTGCTGCAGAATTTCTGAATGCATAAACTTCAGCATCGGTTTTTGTCGTTGTTTCAGCGGCCACCTTTAAAAAAAATGTCGTAAGATACAAAGAATTCTAGTTGAAAAACAAAAAAAAACGTGCGCCTACTTTAACAACAATTGTCAACAATGAAATGAGAATTAAACATAAACAAAAATCATAGATCCAATTAGCTATCCAATAGGTTTTTCTTGTTAAATTAGTTAATAATTGTAAATCTTTGGAATTATTCAATCGTTCAGTAACAATCGGTAATAAAAGTATGCCAACAAAGATAATAGCTATGATACTATTGAAGAAAGCGAATAATGTTATTGGAAATACTTCAAAGCAATAGAAAACTGCAAGAATTTCTGATATATACGATCCACCTATTCTCGGTGTTAGAATTGGATGATTAGTTGTTTGAATACGTTTTAAAGATGAATTTGCGTAGAATTGAAAGAGATTCGTCGATGCAACAGTTAAACTTGTTGGCATTGTATGATAATTGACTGTTGAAAAGTAAGAATTCATTCTCATTGCATTTGCACCCGATGTACTATTATCATAGGCAGCAAAACTCATTTGATATTTATTAATAAAGATTTCTTCTGTTTCACGAAATCGATTTTGAACATAAGTTAAAACCGTATCGGTCGATATTTGTTCAATAGTTGCTTCAGTTGATGCGAAATAATCCGATAAACGTGTTCGAACGAAATTCGTATCACTATTCGCATAGTTGACAATTGTCTGTGGATTATACATCGATGGTGTAAATGTAACTTTAGCATCTGTTGTACGGTCATTTCTTGTTAATGATGATTGAATATCCTGTGGACTTGGTATAACAGCAACAGCAAGAATTTCGAGAAGAATTGTTAAAAGAAAAAAACCGAGAAATAAACTAATTTGTCGACGTGAAACATGACAACGTTTGATTAATAATGCACGTAAACGTTCGAAAAATAAACGAATGCCCGTGACTCGATCGTATTGCTTTCGAAAAACTAAATCAATCATAACCAATTGATTGCAGAGATTTTGAGCAAAATATAAATATTAATGTTTACCTTTATCATCTAAATGATGATGATTCGCTTCGTGTTCTTCTTCTTCTTGAATCAACCGAAGAAAAACATCTTCGATTGTTGTCATCGAAAAACCGTACGAATTAATGCCGATTGTTTGTTTGTTTTGATCGAGTCCGTTAATCAAACGCTCGATTTGTTTCGATTCGCCACGTTTGATTCCATAGACAAGTTCCGCTGCTGACTCACGTTCTAAGACTATATTCGGAACAAAACCGTGAAGAAATTGGCTGATGCCATCGGTCGATAGATGTTCTTGTCGATCGATCAACAATCGATATTCGAATTCTACGAAGACAAAACATCGTTAGATTTGTTTTTTTGTTTGTTTGATTTGCTAACCTGTTTGTTGTTTGAGAAAGTCTGGTGTACCATTGGCTTGCAATCGTCCTCGACTCATAATTGCAATTCGATCCGAAAGAACATCAGCTTCTTCGAGAAAATGTGTCGTTAGTAAAACACATTTACCAGACATTTTTAATTTCTTAACGATTGTCCAAACTAATCGACGATTATACGGATCTATGAAGCAAGAAGTTATCATGAAAACAGTGTTTTCTTTTCTTATTTACCAATGCCACTTGTAGGTTCATCGAGAATGACTACTTTAGGATCATTAACTAGTGAGATTCCAATTGATAATCGACGTTTCATACCGCCGGAGAGATTCTTTGATTGAGTATTTCGATCGTTTGTTAAACCAATGAGACTCAAAATGGTTTCAATTGATTCTTTCATTCGATCTTTATCCATATGACGCATCTATTCCAAAAAAAAGAGAAAATTTCGTCAATCTTGTCGATTGTTTTTACTTTAGCAACCAATTCTAAATGTTCTTCAACGGATAGTTCATCATAAAGAATGTCTATAAGACAAACGAAAAAAAAAACTACAAAAATATCTTTGCTTTTATTTTACCATATTGCGGACAAAATCCAAGATAATGTCGAACTTTTTCAATTTGTAATTGATTATCAAAACCTTGAATTGTTACTCGGCCTGACGTTGGTTCTAACATACCGACGAGAATAAATGTCGTCGTTGTTTTGCCCGCTCCGTTATGTCCAAGTAAAGTACAAACTTCTCCCTCGTAAAAATCCAAACTAAGATTGGTTACAGCTTGAAATTTGCCGAATTTCTAAATATCGAATCAGCTCGAATGTGATCTCAATCGAATGCGCATATTCGCTTACTTTATTCAAATGATCGATCGTCATGGCTGGCGTTCGTTTTCTGCCGACGTTATTCAATTCGATCCAATGATTTGTATTCGCCATTCCGTTCGGATCTTTATCAGATCGGAGATCAAGATCCGACGGTTGAATTTTCGTTGATGTCCAATAGGATTTTTTGAATATATAATTCCATCGTTGTGAAACACCGAATTCACCAGGATTTAAACGTTCAACATAAATAGCCAAGAAGAAATAAATCACTGAATAGATCAACATCAATAGTAAACATATGCCGATGTACAATGGATAATCAAACATATTGGTATAGAGATGTTGAAATGTTGCCACGCCACCACTTCGACGTTCGAATTGTTGAAGTATTGACATGCATGAAAGAAGGCCAATATTAGGAAAAAGACAAAGAAAATATCGGACACCAGCTGGTGTTGTTGAATAGAAATCAATGAAAGTTATTATCCAAACAACAAAGCCAACTAATTTAGCTAGTAAAGCTAGAAAAAGAATTCGAAAATGACTTGTTTTTTGTCTAATTTTCGAAAAGAAAAAACAATGAATTAACCTCGTCGAAAGAATTGCCCGAAGAAAACAGCAAATACTGAAACTTGAATCGAATAAACGAACAAAATCGTCCATATCAATGTCCAATGTGAAAAATTGAAAACAGCTTTGCTAACACTATTCCATTTCGATTCGGAACTTTTCATGACTACCATACTCAAAGCCGTACAAACACAGGTCAAAATCAAATAGATAAACATCGATCGTGTTATCCAAACGAAATTGTTTACCCATGTTCGTAGTCCGAATATACGAAGATATTCCTACAAAAATGTAAAGTGCATGCAAACGTATGTGATGAGTCACTATTTGACTTTCAGAGAGGAAGAAGAAAAAAGTACGGGTTGAGTTCGCGAACATGCGATGAAAGTGCGTTGAGGTTATGCACTTACTTTTGTCTTATTTGCACGTTCTTCGACAATATAACCAACATTTAACAGAAATGTAACCACGTAAATTATCGAGTAGAAGAGCGGAACGAAGAAACTGAAAGTTGTATGAAGAGTATCGATGTAAACTTCAGGACAACCAAAATGATTTAAGTAGACCTACAAATATTTCATGTTCAATGTCAAACGAAAAAGGAACATAAAATGTCAACAAACACTCGACACATCAGGAGTAATGCCTGTTGCATATTCAATAATTGAGAGATCAACAAAATATTGAACGCCAAGGAATTGTGTTGTATAGTTTAATGTCGTTGAATTATCTTCGAAAGAAGAAAAAAAACGATAAATCAATCATGTATTTCAGTCTTTCTTTTTTTTTTATTATTAAATTATACCACGACAATAATCTTCAGGCGAACGTTTCCATAACAAATCTTCACGTTGAATTTTAACGTGCTGTGGTCGATAATATGTCAAACCATTTCTAGTAGATAAAACGAGCTTTATTAGTTTCTAAATTAATTCTTTCCTACTCTTGCATTCGTATGGTATATTCCACTTGATTAGGCATTGAAGCTGCATTTGTACAGCCATCTAAATTTGTAAAATACATATATGCATAAATTGTTTGTAATGTCGAATTCGACAATGTTGACAGTGTAGCATCTGGAATAACATCGACTAAAACAAAAACATCGATCAAATAAATTATATTTTAAATATGAATAATATTTACGCGTCAATGATAATCCAGGAACATTTGCCTGAAGATGATTGATGGCATTTGTCGCAATTGTTTGTGCACAAGTATTATCTAGAAAAATTTCGATTGAAAATTATTAAAATAAAATAAATATTGACAATATACTCGGGTAGTAAAACGTTCGGTTCGCTATTGTACTGTTGGTTGTTACTGAATCAAATGGTCGAAATGGTGTTATGGTTTCAGCTGCGAAATAATTTCGATCGAGAAGATATCTCATGCCGAGTAAGAGTGCGAGGAAAACGTAGGCCAGTAGAATTTCGACAATTGTTTGTGCACGTTTGCGTTTTGTTAAAGTGAGCATTTTAACGAATAATGCTCCATATTCTCCTAAGAATTTCATACAACCATTTCTTTTTGGACGTTCATTTGATGATTCCATTGTGTTTGAATGCGGGAAAAAGAAGAAAAAAAAACTCTTTAAATACTCACACTCATGTAATGTAAGTTTACCGTCGGTGCAACAACGAACGTACTTTTCTTTCTTTTTCTTTTTTCTCACAAACACGCGTTGGTTACGCTACATTTGCAAGAGGAAGAAACAGGACAAGTAAAAAATATGTTTTGTTTTTCTCTTTTCACGTCATCAGTCATTTTCTTGCATGATTATATAACGCATATGACATTTTCTAGTGCAAGTGCAAAACTTTTACCCGTTGTACTCGTATTATTTTTATTTGATAAAAAGATAAAGTGATTAGAAAGAAAATACTAATGACAAGTACTTAAGAAGATAGCAACTTCAGCATTTGTTCTGTGTGTTACAGCCATATCTTGTCGCCCATCATTATTGAAATCACTTACAAATAAGTCACTAACACCAATAGAATAAGGCATAATTCCCGTGAAGAGCGTACTTTGTGTTGAAAAATTTCCATCACCATAACCAAGAAATATATCCATAGTATCACCATCGAAATTAATAACAGCAATATCTAATATATTGTCTCCATTGAAATCATCTACAGCCATTTCTATTGGTTCAGATCCAGTTGCCAATGTTACATATCGTTCAAAACTACCATTTCCATAGCCCAACAAGATCACAATAATATTAGCACCAAGACTAGATATTACAAGATCTAATTGACCATCTCCATTCAGGTCTTTGACAATAATTCCATTACTGGATCCTAATCCAGCTGATAACGAGATCATTGATGTAAACGATTGTTGACATTGCCCTAAATTTAAATAAAATAAGTATATCAAAAATAAATTCAAAATTATACTCATTAATGGACATATATGAGTCCATGCTAATGG
>ERZ778019.1492-NODE-1492-length-30947-cov-30.480383_pt1 | contig 30947 bp, 44 predicted proteins | sample MGYA00375749_ERZ778019 | MGnify/ENA primary metagenome ERZ778019 (study PRJEB29350, sample SAMN05389821) | bioreactor metagenome | isolation source: Ammonium sulfate bioreactor | place: South Africa: University of Cape Town | collected 2014-03-17 ... | reverse complement strand
ACCTGCTGCACACGGCCATGCGGGCGGGACGCAGCATCCTTGTCTCCGGTGCCACCCATGCCGGGAATACCACATGGAGTATCTGACCTCAGTAAGTCCGTGGTGGAGAGCGACACCTAGGACGATTTCTGACCCTCGGCGTGTCGCGACCCGGATCTCGTGTGCGTTCGCGGTAAAAGTGGGATCTGGAGGATCAGATCGTGAGCACAACGCTAGCGGGAAGGATCGAACCGAGTTTCCTGTTTCAGGCCGGTTCGACGGACTTTGCTGCTGCCGTTGCGCAGGCTCGTGAGACTCCTGGTGCCGGCGTCGTGCTGACTGGCTCCGAGGTCGGCAGCTTGCGCGGACTGTCCGAGTCAGAGCCTGATCTTGTTCTCGTTGTCGACGACGGTAGTTGGCGTGATGCGATCGCGGATGTCGACCGCCCGCTGTCGAAGGTCGCCGACGACGGGTTGTTTGGCCTCAGTCTGGATGAGTACACCGCTGCGCTTGTCGACGCGGGAGCGACGGCGGTGCTGTCTCCGACGCGAGCGATCCGTCGCGAGGGGTGGCAGCGCACACTGGCGAGTCTGTTCATGGAGCTCGACAAGGCGACGCGTCCGGAGCTGATTCCCCATCTCCCGCTGCAGTCGTCCATCCTCGACGAGGACAATCTCGTTGCTCTGCGGCAGGCCCTTGATGAGTTTGGGCGCCCGGTCTCGATGACACTTCTTGGCGGCCGAGACTCGATGGTTCCTAATGGGCGGTTGGCGTCTCTTCGCCACCTCGTTGCTGATGGGTGGGTGCAGCGGCTGTTCGCGACGGAGCCACTCATCGCGGCCGACACGTTCGCTCACGGCGCCGCGTCGGTCGCGGTCGGAATCAACAGCGGCCTTCGGGTTCCGTCGATGCCAGGTGGCGGGGGCAGGCGCTCGCGTAACTTCGAGCTGGGTGTCTTTCATCGTCCGATCATGGAGATCTGCACGCCGACGGTGTTCGCGGAGATGTACGCGTCACGACCGGATGCGCCCTCATGCACAGAGTGCGGGGGACGTTCGTTGACGATCTATCGACAGCGGGAGTACGCAGAATTCGTCGAGCACAACCTTCATGCCTTCACCGATCACCACAACGAGGTCGCTGCGCTTGATCCGCAGCTCCGCCGCGGGTGGCTCGCACAGGAGCGGGCGTCTGCGTTGGCTGGGCACCCGCTGGCACTGGTTCGTGGAGCCGGGGGCCCGAACAGGACGCTCGTGCAGCTGGTCGAGCTTGACGGTCTGACACCCGAGTTCAGTGGTGCGGGAGCGCGCTGAGCCAGTGGTCGTAGGCTCGCTCGTGGAACGCCCACGTCGCCGGATCTAGATCGTTGTTGACGGGGATTGGCTCGACGAGTTGTTCGTGAACGGGCCCGGTGGTGATTACCAGGCCGACCCCGAGGGCGCTGGCTTCGAGCGCAAGCTCTCCAAGCCCCGTTCTCGGCCAGGGGGTGACGACGCTCACCGGGCTGACGGCCCGGAATATCACCGCGCGGTTGAACGCCGCTCGAGCATCGCGAGCATGAACTTCGACCTTGATCACACGCCCGGCTGGACGAGCCGGCAGTGCTGAGCTCAGATCTCCAACTGGAGCTAGCTCGTCCGCCTCAAGGTTGTGAAGAGCATCGTCAAGAAGATCTAGCCGGGTCACGGCTCCCATCCCGATGCTCGCTCTCCGCTGGTGCTCTGCCAGATCCGGGGCGAAGAACGCGTCACCAACCGCGCCGCTCAGGCGAGCGGCGCCAGCGAGACGGTCGAGCGTGGTCATCTGGGAGATAGGTGATCCCATGCTCTCCACCCTATCTCCAAATGGAGTAATCTGGACTTTCCAACACACCAATTGGAGTTAGCTTGGGTGCGATGTTCACGACGACCGGTTTGGCGAACCGGCTTGGCGTGAGTACTTCCACGGTTACGAACTGGACACAGCGATCCCGTGATCCGCTCGCATGCTCCGGCACTGGACGTGAGCGTCGGATCGATTGGGACGACTATGTCGCGTTCGCGAGCAAACACCCAGGTCTTCGTGGTGTCGCACGTCAGGCCGCGTCGGTGGCCGACGGTCAGAGGCCGGAACTCGCGTCGACGTTGCAGACGCTGGAACGCGTCTTGCAGCAGGTCGAGTCCGTGATTGAGGACGCTAAGCGTACCGGGGATGCTTCCAAGGGCTTGAGGCGACAGATTCGCCAGGTTGTTCGTAGCCTCGAGGGCGTCGGATAGCACCCCGACAGAGCATGCTCAGGTGGCGGCGTAACCGTCCAACGGCGAAATTCCTCGAGCTGTCTCGTGGGGTGGACACGTGCCGCCGTAGACGCAGTCCGGGTAAAACGCACAGACGACCGCCCGGCGAAAGGACAGACTCGCTCCCCACCGCTCCTGAAGGTCTGGCCCTGCGAGCGACAGGACTCTTGCCCTGCGGTGTGCGCTGAGAGCTCGGAAACCTTCGCAGAGAACGGTCGTCTGGGGGACCCGACGCTCGAGATACTCAGCATGATCGAGTTCCCCCGCGCCAAAATCTTCCGCGAGGAGAACGAGCCGACGACGAGCTTCCCGGACACTGCGGAGTATCTGATGCGCGCACGGCAGATGTCCGATCCGCTCCCTGTTCAAGAGGTTGAAGACCTCGGCCTCGACTTTGGCGTCCAAGAACTTGGCATCGAGGGTCGGTCCGCCGCATCGGACGGTCGCGGTGCGGCACGAGTATTCTCGGCGCCCGAGCCGGTTGACGCCGGAAACGAGGCGACCAGTGCATCGAGGGCAACAGACGATGCCTCCCAGAAGGCTCCGGGACGAGCGCGAGGCCGCGATGCCCGGCAGCAGCAACTGGGCTTCGACGAGCGCTGCCTCATCGGCAGTGATGATCGCGTCCCAGCGTCCTGGGGTTTGTGGCTCGCGCTCCGCCGTGAGGCGCCGCCGGTGCAGTCGGTCGCTGCCGAGAATCGACCGGATGGTGGTCGCGCCCCACCGGTCGCCGCCGATCGGCGTTCGGACTCCCGCTCGGGTGAGGTCTCTGGCGATGACAACGGGAGTTAGCCCAATCAGATAGTCATCCACGATACGACGGATGACCCTGCCCTCATGTGTGTCGAGGGAGCCATCGCGCCGGTATCCGTAGTGGCGTCCGCCGTGCAGTAGTCCGCGTTTGGCGCGTTGTTGTTGAGCGCGGGCTACTCGGGCGCCCTTGTGGGCGGATTCGTAGTGCGCAAATGCGACGAGCTGGCGGGCGAACAGGCGTCCTTCGTGCCGATTGAGGTCGAAGGACCCGCCCTGCACGGATTCCACGCGGATCGGGTTGGCATCGAGCAGGTCGAGGAGCTGCTCGAGCTCTCGCGGCTTGCGGTAGAGGCGATCGAGATGCCAGACGATCACGGTGGTGGTCGCTGACTCTTCGAGCTGCCGCAGCAGCTCTTGGTAGGCGGGGCGTGCTCGGTCTTGGTAGGCGGAGACGGCTTCGTCGGCGAACTCGATCATCCGCGCGTAGCCGAGCTCGTGAGCCAGCTCAACGCAGTCGGCTCGTTGTTGCCCGATGGAAGCGTGTTCGCTGGTCCGGTTGGCGGAGATCCGCAGATAGATCAGGGCAGTCGTGGTTCCGATGGGGCTCTCCGGGGTGAGCGCAGCGCGTACGTCAGCCTCCCCGCGCGAGCTCGCCGGATCTGATCTGACCTTCGGGTGCGTGGTTGGTTAGGGGCGGTAGGTGATGCGAACCCGGGACGTGTCGAAGCTGCGTCCCGGTCGGCCGGGAGCGATCCGGAGTTTGGCGATGAACGTCGTGATCACGGCGCGGCGGTCGGTGACATCGAGTGCATGCCACCAACTCTCGAGCGCTTCCCGGTTCCCGACGGGTGCCGCATACAGGCCGATCGCTCCCTCAGCAGCGACGAGGCGCCGCTCAACGTCGCGAAGCGCTGAGCTGGCGGCCTCGATCCCGATCTGGTGTTCACGGCGCGTGATGACGCGGTGCTGATAGTCCTGATCGAGTTGACCGATCCGAACATTGATGTTCGCGACCTGCCGCAGTAGTGCGTTCGTCGATGGCCCGTCTCTCCCGGCCGGAGGGTGGGCGAGGCGGCGCAGAACGCGGTCGGTGACGTAGTCGTCGAGGTGGGCGGTGTTGATACTCAGTCCACCCCGTTCAGGGCGGGAGGGGTCATTTTGACATGTGTACCGCCGGGTGTCGCTGGTGGGGGAGAGCTTTCCGGTGATGGTGAGTCCGGCGCCGCACTTCCCGCAGCTCGCGATCCCGCCTAACAGAGTCGGGCGTGCCGGTGTGGTGCGCCGGCGGGTGGGATCGGCGAAGATCGCCCGGATCTGCGCGGTCTCCTCCGGGGTGATGATCGCTTCCCAATCACCCGGACCGAGGATCTCCCGCCCGCCCGCGGGATCCGCGCGGGTATCGGGAGCATAGGCGCGTTTCCCGGAGATCCTGGCGGAGGACAGGATGCTGCGCACGGTGTACGGATGCCACAGCCCTGACGTGCCGGTGCCGGCGCGTAGGGGTGGGATTTCGGAGCGGTTGAGCCAGGCGGTGATGGAGCGGAGGGATTCGCCGGCGAGGAACCGGTCGGCCATCTGCCGGATCACCGCCGCCTGCTCGGGGATAAGGACCCCGCCGGGTCCGTATCCGTACCGGGCGGGGCCGTGCCAGACGCCTTGCTCGGCGAGGCGCTTGTTGGCTCGTTTGACGCGGTCGGACTTGTGTCCGGATTCGTACGCGGCGATCGCGACGAGCTGGCGGGCCATGAGGCGGCCCTCGGTGGTGTTCAGGTCGAACCCGCCACCACGCACGGCCTCGATCCGCATCGGGTGCTGCTCGACGAGGTCGATCAGGTCCTCGAGCTCACGGGGCTGCCGGTAAAGGCGGTCGACGTGCCAGACGATGATGTGCGTCACCCCGGCCCGCACCTGCGCGACGAGCGCGTCGTATCCGTTTCGTCGGCCCCCATCGAACGCGGACACGTCGTTGTCGATGAATACCTGCGGATCAGTGAACCCGAGCTTCGCGGCGTGGGCGAGGCAGTCTTCTTGTTGGCGTTGGATGCCGGCTTGTAGGCCGGTGCGGTCCTGCGAGATCCGTAGATACACCGCCGCCTGACTCATGCCAATTCTCACTCTCCGCTCGTGACGAGCGTAGAGCGGCAAGCGTGTCCGGGGTTCCGGGCCGGCGCGCCGGCGGTTTGCGGAACCTGTGAGGTGTACATGTTGGAGGCGTATCGTCAGGTCATGGATACGCAGAAACGAACGAGCGGTGTAGATGCCGCGACGCTGGGCCTGAGATCGGTGCTGGTGGGTTCGTTGCCTGCAGCGCTGATGACTGAGGATGCCCCGGATCGATACACGGTGGAGGCCGTGTTCAGTCGTCGTCCCGAGCGGGAAGAGGTGGCGCAGATCCTTGGGAGCGAGACTCGTGACGTTTTGGCGAGTTCGGGTTACCCGACGGTTGAGGTCACGGTGTCGGATCGCCGTTTGGAGATCGCGAACACGAACCTGGAGGAGTTGCGTGATGGGTTGGCGCGTGTCCTCGCGGATCGGCTCTCCGAGATCAGCACAGTCGTCCGTGCGACGCGGGAGGCAGCGGCCGCGAGGTTCGAGGATGCGGCCGCTAGCGAGCATGTACGCGCAAGCGCGGTGACAGCGCTGGCGGCGTCCGTGACGTTCATGACCTCGGGAGACACGGAGACGGTGTCTGCATCCCGTCAGGAGGGCGGTCGCTGACGCTCGCCTGGTCGATGCCTCGACTTGCCGGTCAGCCGACTCCCTTTCCTCTGCTCATGCAATGATCGCGACGGCATCACAGCTCACGGCGGGAGCTCACGCGGCCGTCGTCTACAACCCGGCCAAGATCTCGATCGATCGAGTGCGCCCTGCCGTCACGGCGCAACAGCGCTCACATGGGTGGGAGGAGACGCGTTGGTTTGAGACGGCCAGTGAGGACTCCGGCCGGTGTGCTGCCGAGCAGGCACTCGCTGGCGAGCCCACTGTGGTCATTGTCGTGGGCGGTGACGGCACGGTGCGGGCCGCTGCGGAGGTGATGCAAGGTACCGGGATCCCGATCGCGTTGGTGCCGGCAGGTACCGGGAATCTTCTCGCCCGGGATCTCGGCGTACCGCTGAATGACATCTCCGCGTGTGTCTCGGTCGCGTTCTCGGGCGAGCTTCGCAACGTTGATGTGGGGGTTGCCGAGCTCGAGGAGCTGGCCGGTAGACGAGCTTCCCATGTGTTCATGGTGATGGCCGGAATCGGGTTGGACGCGGCGATGGCGCAGAACACCAGCACGATCGCGAAGAGGCATCTCGGCTGGTTCGCGTACGTCGCCCCGATCGCCCGGTCGATCATCGCGAACCGCCTCTTCCACCTCGATTACCGGATCGACCGAGGCCGTGCGCGGTCGACGCGCGCGCATACGGTTATCGTCGGTAACTGCGGAACTCTGACGGGAAATATGCTGTTGATCCCGGCCGCGGTCATCGACGACGGTCTGTTGGACGTGGTCATGATGCGCCCGCGAGGACGCTTCGGATGGGCGCGGATCGGGACGCGCCTCACTCTGCAGGGCATCGCCCGCCGCTCCCGGCTCAGTCGGGAGTTGCTCCGACGCGCGCCAGTCTTCCACGCCCTCGCGTATGTGCAGGGAAGGCAGTTCGAGGCGCGCTTCGAGACTCCGCACCTCGTCGAGCTCGATGGTGACAGCTTTGGTCATGCCATCCGTGTGCGCGTCAGCGTGCGTCCGGGCGCGCTCGGTGTTCGGGTCACCGCGCGGGCGAACCCGTCTGGGTTCGCCGAGCCGTCAGGCTGAGGCGCCTGAGGTGCACGCGAGGCGGCGCTGGCTGTCAGACGCAGAGATGTCTCGGTGTGTCCGAGAGTTTCCGCGGAGGGCTGGCCAGGGCACGCTTCGGTCCCGCGCCGCGGCGAGACGGTTCTACCGGGGCGGGCGTGTCTCGGCCGCGCCGGTCAGGGGTTGTACAGCGCGGCGTGACAGAGTGAAAGGGTGCTCCGCCTCGGTGATGGCATGTCAATCCGAGGGGAGGGCGTTCATGCCCGGATGGTGGGAAGAGCTTGTTCATATCGTGACGGGACATGTCAGGCGTCACGATGACTTGCCCGATCTGCGAGGTTTGCCGTCGCGCTCGGTCGCGTTAGAGCGCACGCACTATCTCGTGAATGATCGCGAACGTCGGGACGGTGAACGTCGCGCCTACGTGCTGCGCTCTGAACCGGGCAGGCAGCGAGCGCGGGGGGATGTCGGCGTCTTCGCCAACGGACGCGGCGTGGGCTATCTGCCGAGCCGTGCAGCGGAAGAGGTTCGTCCCTTCCTGGAGCAGATCGGAGGGGCCGCGATCGTGAACGGTGCTGGCGTGAGGACCGGGAGTATCCGACTATGGGTGGATCTGCCTCTGTCGAGCGCGCTGTCCGAGTTCATCGGGGCGGGTGCCGCTCACGGAACACCCCTTGATGACGGCGGGTGTCCCGCAGAAGAACCGCTGTCGAACCGACAGCGGTTCGCCCGTTTCAGTCGCTCGGGATGACCAGCCCTGACTCGTATGCGGCGACGACCGCCTGGGCGCGGTCTCGGATCTGCAGTTTCGTGAGAATCCTGCTTACGTGGCTCTTCACGGTCTGCTCGGCCAGCACGAGTTCCGCAGCGATCTCCTGATTGGACAGTCCCCGCGCGATCAGTACAAGCACCTCACGTTCCCGCGTGGTCAATGCGGTCAGCGCGATGGGTTCCGGTGTCGCTTCTCGCGCGCGCACGAAATGCTCGATCACCCGCCGGGTGACCGCCGGGTCAAGCAGGGCGTCTCCTCTGGCCACGATCCTGACGGCGGTGGCGAGTTCGGAAGGTGGGGAGTCTTTGAGCAAGAAGCCGCTGGCGCCAGCTCGCATGGCTTCGTAGACGTACTCGTCGATGTCGAACGTGGTCAACATGAGGACATGCGGACGTTCTTCGGCCGCGGGGAGCGCCATCAACTGTCTGGTGGCATCGATGCCGTCGAGGACGGGCATCCGCACATCCATGAGGACGACGTCGGGTTTCAGTGTCTGAGCGAGCGTGACCGCTTCGGCGCCGTCGGACGCGGTTCCCACGACGTCGAGGTCGTCGGTCGCGTCGAGCAGGGCGGCGAAGCCGGCGCGGACCATCGCCTGATCGTCGGCGATCAGCACACGGATGCTCACTGCTCAATCTCCCTCGCGTGTGGCGGAGCTTGTCTGAGGGGGAGCGTGACGTGCACTTCGTATCCCCCTGTGGTGATGGGGCCGTATTCGACGGCGCCCTTCACGGCGGCTGCGCGGTCGCGCATGCCGAGCAGCCCGTTGCCGCTATTTCTCTTCGTCTCATCGTCACGGACCGTCGTTGGAGAGATGGGCGGAGGCGTGTTGGCGATGACGATATCGATCTCGGCGCCGCGTCCGACACGTATTTCAGCTTGCGTACCGGGCGCGTGGCGGATGATATTGCTGAGCGCCTCCTGCACGATGCGATATCCGGTGACCCCGACGGCCTCGTCGACGTTGTCGTCCGTGAGAGCGTCCATCCCGTTCAGGCGGACGTCAAGGCCCGACTGTTGTGACTGCTCCACGAGTCTCGGGATATCGGAGAGTCGTGGCGTGGGAATGCGGGGGAGTGGCGCGTCTGGATCTCGCAGAACGCTGAGTAGCGAGCGCATCTCGGAGAGGGCCCGGCGGCTCGATTCTGCGATCTCGTCGAACTCTTGCCGCAGTTCGTCGCTCGCGCCCGGATGTCTGACTGTTGCGCTGCTGGCCTGGATGGTGATGATCGACATGCTGTGCGCGATCACGTCGTGCAGTTCCTGGGCGATCCTGGTCTTCTCCTCGGCGAGCATCCGGCGGGCGCGTTCGCCCTCGGTGAGCTGGCGTTCGCTGGCGAGTTGGCGGCGGATGGCCTGCCATTGCCGTGACACGATGCCGGCGGCGAGCGCGGTCCCGCCGATGGAGGTGAACACGACGAGGTCGATCGCCACGGTCTGCTGATCGCGCGTCTGCCCGGAGAGTGCCGCGACGACCCCGGAGAACACGAGCACCACGATCAAGGTGCCGGCTCCCAGCGGCCAGGGCGCGCGAAATCCGAGCAGCGCGAGGACCAGCCCTTGGGTGATCATGGTCGTCACCGACCAGGGCCAGGGGGCGCCGCCCGCGTGCGCGGACGCCATGATCGTGACGGCGCCGACGACGGACAGGGGAGCTGCGATCCAGGGGCGGATCAGCGCGATCGGTACCGCGGACACCTGCACGAGCACACCGACGAACAGCACGAGAAGCGCTCCCCGGTACACGGTCGCGCCGAGAGGCACCGACACGGCGAGCAGCGCGACGGCCGTCGCCGTCGCGCTGATTCGCAACCAGCCTTCCGGGCGACGGGCCAACCTGCCGACCATCATGCTGCCGATGGTACGCGGCCTTGTCAGCGCAGCTGGGACGCGAGGGGGCATTCGAACGGGTCAGCGTGCTTCAGTCCGACTCTCTGCAGGTAGCGCAGGACGATCCTGTACGACTCCACGAGGGTGGTCTCCGTGTATCGCACATCCCGCTCCCGGCAGAACTCACGTACCACCGGGCGGGCCCGGCGTAGGTTGACTGACGGCATGCTCGGGAACAGGTGATGCTCGATCTGGAAGTTCAGCCCGCCCATCCCCGTCGCGACCACCGGGCCGCCACTGATATTGCGGGAGGTCAGCGTCTGACGGCGCAGGAAGTCGATCGAGAAGTCCTTCGGCAGGATCGCCATCCCCTTGTGATTCGGGGCGAAGCTGCCGCCCATATAGATGCCGAACAATGCCACCTGCACGGCCATGAACGCCAGACCCATCAGTGGCCCCGCAGCGATGATGACCAGCGCGGGGAACCCGATCAGCCGGATCGCGAGGAGCGTGGCTTCGACCCCACGAGCCTTCACCTGCTCCCCGCCGAGCACCGCCTTCACTGCGTTCACGTGCAGGTCGGCGCCGGCCAGGGTGAGGATCGGGAAGAAGAACCAGTGCTGCTTCGACATCACCGCCGCCCGCCAGCCGTGATGCTGGCTTGCGTCCTCGGTCGTGAAGACGATCACTCCCGGCTTGATGTCGCCGTCCTTGCCCATCTTGTTCGGGTTGGCGTGGTGGCGGGAGTGCTTGTTCATCCACCAGCCGTAGCTCAGGCCCACCAGCAGGTTGCCGACGACGCGTGAGAACCACTCGTTGCGGATGCCCGAGGCGAAGATCTGCTTGTGCGCGCCGTCATGCGCGAGGAACGCCGTCTGGGTGAACAGGACCGCGAAGTACGCGCCGACAAGAAGCTGCCAGGGCGATGAGCCCAGCGCGAACAGCGCCATGAAGCCGCCGACGTACGCGGCGAGCAGGATAAGGCAGCGCGCCAGGTACCAGCCCGGACGCCGCTTCATCAAGCCCATCTCCTTGATCGTTGCGGCCAACTCGCTGTACTCGCTCGCATTCCGCTCGTGTGCCTCACCGGCGCCGACACGTCGAGGGCGGGTGGCCCGGATCCTGGGGGAAGGACCGCTCTGCGTCGTGAGTTCATCGGTCGATGTCGTGGTCATATTCGAACGTTACGTTCGGCAGCTCTCCGATGCGTCCCTCCGTGGAGCACACTTTCACCCGATACCCCGGTACGGGCAGCCGGTCGGTCGGCCACGAGGGCGGATGTCTAGAGGTCGTCGAATAGGTTGTTCCCGCGTAGGAGGGCATCTCCGACCCACCAGACGATCGCGACTTCGTCGCGGCGCGCCCGATGCGTGTCGGGACGCCGCCGCCGCACCGAGCGGTTGGCCTTCACGAGGCATTCATGGACGAGTTCCTCGTCCGGTCCCCAGGAGTCCGGCTGGGAGCGCGGTCATCAGGTCATGGAGGCGAGAAGGTCTGTGAGCTCCACCGAGCAGACGCCGATGCGCGAGTCGGCGATGCCGATCGGGATCCATAGCACGCCTTCGTGAATGATGCCGCCGCAGGAGTAGGCCACGTTGGGGACGTAGCCGTCGCGCCGCCCACTGTGAGGTTCGAGAATCGGGGTGGAGGTGCGGCCGAGGACCTTGGTCGGGTTGTGCAGGTCGAGCAGCAGGGCCCCGAGGGCGTAGGTGCGCATGGGGCCGACGCCGTGAGTGAGCACGATCCAGCCTTGTTCGGTTTCAAGTGGTGGGCCGCAGTTGCCGGTTTGGACGATCTCCCATGCTTCTTGAGGGCCGTGTACTCTGCCGGCCTGCGTCCAGATCACCCCGTCGTCCGATTCGGCGAGGGAGATGTTCTCTCCGCCGGTCCGGCTCAGCGCCAGGTACCTGCCGTCGACCGGGCGGGGGAACATCGCCATGCCCTTGTTCTGTGCGCCGTCGCCGACCAACCGGTGGACGCGGAAGTCGCGGAGGTCGGGGGTGATTATCAGCCGCGGTGCGATGTCGCGTCCATCGTAGGCGGTGTAGGTGGCGCGGTAGTGGGTGGAGCCGTCGGTGTCGGTGAAGCGCACGAATCGCGCGTCCTCCATGCCGCGGTGTTCCTCTGCCGCGACGGGGGAGAGTACTCGTTGACTCAGCTCGGTGTCGAGGGGGAAGCCGGCTCTGTATGCGGAGGACGCGATGACGCGGAGTGCGTCGATCTGTCGACGGGTGTCCGCGCGCGATGACAGCTCGGAGGGGATGAGCGTGGCGGCGGTGTCGATGTCCGGCGTTGAGAATCGTGTCGGCAACTCGCGCAGGACGGCGTGGGAGGTTTCGTTGAGGACCCCCTCGTGCGCGGCGGCGGCACGGAAGTGGGCGACGCTCCAGGCGCCGGCGCTCACCTGCGGGCGCCAAGGGGGCCGGCGGCGGTCGTGGAAGGTCCAGGTAGTTCCGGGGCCGATGACGGCTTCGGCGAACTCGATGGATGAGAGATGCCCTTCCCCGATCGCGCGGAGCGCGATCGCGACGCGCAGCTGTCCGGGTCCCATACCGCTCTGGTCCGGGTGCTCGACGGCGCTGGGGTTGCACAGCGCCGCTCCTTCCAGTGCGAACTCTGCGGTGAAGCTGGCACCGAGGACGATCCGCCGGGAGTCCGTGATCTCGACCGGGCCGGCAAGCCGGGAGCTGACGGCATCCGCGCTCGCGAGGAACAACGCCCGGACGTCGGGATGCCGACTGCTGAAGTGTTGTATCAGCCGGGCCGCGATCTCTTCGGTCTCACGTTCGGGCAAGGCGAGGACGCGGGAGACTATGTCCGAGGCGCGTGAGTGCGTGTCCGCCGACTCCTCTCCCGGGAGGAAGAGCTGCCCGATCACCCGGTCTGGCTCAGGGCGAAGCTCGGCGGAGTGCATCCGCACGAGGGTCATGTGTCCTCCAGTGCGCCGACGCGGCGCGCCTGTTGATGCGTGCTGATCGCGGCCAACGTTGATTCTGCCCCTCGGTTCTCGTTGCGGCCGTCGCGTTCGAGCCCGTCGAAGCCTGCGCCGGTTCCCTCATCCACCATGGGAGTGTGGCTGTCGTTGCGGCCCCGGAACCACTGCCAGGCGAGGGCGATGCCGATGAGCCACCTGTCGTCGTCTGTCTGCTCGAAGGCGCGGGCACTGGCGTCCGCGATCGCGGCGACTTCGATGGGCTGCTGGTCGAAGAGCGGTCCGACATCATCGGGTCCGCGCCCGCCGTGACCTGTCACGGAGAGCCGATCGGCCGAGGTCTCCACGGAGAGAAGGAATTCGAGCAGTGTCAGACCTCGGCCCACCGCCTCATCGTCGCCCAGCCGTCCGCCGGCGGCGATGAGGGCTTCGGCGATGGAGGCGTTTGCGTATCGCAGGCGCGGCTCGGGCCACGGCCAGTCCGTATCCGTCGACTGGGGAATTGCATCGATGAGTTCTCGAAGGAGGTGCCTGGCAGGCATGTCGTCCGGATGCCTGGATGCGACCTCGCTGGCACCGAGCGCGGCGAAGGCGATGGTGCGCAGATCTTGGGATTCTTGTTGCGCGGCGCGGTCGAACGCGTGTAAGGCGCGAGCGCGGATGTGTGCATCGGGTGCCCGTGCTGCTGCGGTGCCGAGTCCCCAGAGCAGCCGTCCCCACCAGTCGCCCATGCTCGGCTCATCCGTCCACTCGCCGTGTTCGTCCATGCGGTTGTGCGCAAGGCCGTCCGTTCCGATGGCCGCTTCGAGGAAGCCCAGGTAGATCTCGCCCAGCCGCTGGAGCTCGGGATCGTGGTCCGGCTCGCGGACGACCACGATGAGTGCACGGGCAACGTCGTCGACGCAGTATCCGTGTTCGCGGCGGGGGGTGTCGAGCAGAGCGTGTTCGAAGACGCCACGGTGATCGGTGAGGGCACGCAGGTGCTGAAAGAGATCAGGACCGTCCATCACGCCGCCACCGCGCGCATCGCGGCGGCGAGGTGCCGATAGCGGTCCGCGACCGCAGACCAGGTCATATCGTCCGCATCCTGCAGCGCGACCGCTCGCATGCGTCTGGCGATGCCGTCACCGGTCAGGATCGTCCGCAGCGCGGACGCGATCGACCGCGGGTCCTCATGGGCGACGATGATTCCCGCGCCGCCCGACAGCAGCTCGACCGCATGGGGAAAGCCGGTGGCGACCACGGGAATGCCTGCGGCGACCGCTTCGACGAGGACTCCGGAGGTTGCCTGGTCGCGCGAGTCGTAGGGCAGCAGCACGACATCCGTCGATGACAGCAGAGCGGCGAGCTCGTCGCCTTCGAGGTAGCGTCCGTCGAGGTGCACCGACGGGCCGACACCGAGTTCGCTGACCAGATGTGCGAGTCCTGATCGATAGCCATCGCCGGCGTGGGCGAGCACCTTCGGGTGCGTCTGCCCGGCGACGACGTACTCGACCTCGGGGGAGAGGTCGGTGAGCTGCGCGATGGCTCGGATACCCCATTCGATCCCCTTCCCCGGCGAGATCAACCCCCAGGTGAGGACGCGCCGACGACTGCGGGGCGCGGCTGCGGCGACAGCGAGGTTGGTCACCCCATGCGGGATCACGTGAACGAGCGAGGGATCCACAGAGTAGTGCTCGACGAGGGTGTCACGTGCGCCGCTGGTCATCACGACGGTCACTGATGCGCGGGCGCACACCTGCGACAGGACCAGGCGCTGATGCGGTGTCGGCGAGGGGAGCACGGTGTGCAGTACCGCGATGGTGGGGACGGTCATGGCGGTGAGGACGTCGAGGATCTCATCGCCGTCCTCGCCGCCGTAGATGCCGTACTCGTGCTGGACGATCGCGACATCGCAGTCGTTGAGCATCGATGCCGCCGCGCTCCGGCTGCGGACATCCCCGGCGATGAGGTCCGCCCTCACCTGCGAGGACACGCCGGGCCCAGGGGAGGCGGCACGCTCGGGGGCGTCGAGGACGCGCACGATGTCGGCATGATCCACGGGACTCGCGGTGAGCGCGCGTGCCAGAGACTCGGTGAAGGTTGCCAGCCCGCAGCGGGTGGGCGGATAGGTGCTGAGAAATCCATAGTGGGTCACGGCGACGCGCTCCTCGATATGCCCGAGCGACGACGTCTTCGGGCGATGGCGAGACGTCTGCCGGCGGCATCCCTCGTGGGATCGCGGCGACGGCGGCGTGATCCGGTCCACGCCGAGAGTACGGAAATACCCGGCGCTGTGGCCCTACTCTACTCCGGTCGCCTGTGAACCGAGCCGGCTCCCCGTCCGAGCACCTGGTCGTACACCTGCAGATAGTCCTCGACCATTCGCTCGACGCCGAATCGAGCCACCGCGCGTTCATGGACATCCCGACGATCCAGCATCGCCACCTTCTCGACGGCGGCAACAGCCTGATCGAGCGTGGTCACGGTGCGTCCGGTGACGCCTTCATCGATCACCTCACGCATCGATCCGCGCCGGTATGCGATGACCGGCGTGCCACACATCATCGCCTCCACGACCGAGAGCCCGAATGGCTCGTCGAACGCGATCGGATGCAGTAGGGCGGTGGCGTTGCCCAACACCTGAGCCCGTTCGGCCGACCCCACGGAACCGCGGAACACCACCCTGTCACCGTCGATGTGCGGTTCCACCTCGGAAGCGAAGTACTCCCGATCGTGCACGATGCCGCAGATCATCAACCGGCGCCCCGCCCGGCGGGCGATCTCGATCGCCCGAGCTGTGCCCTTGTCAGGATGGATACGACCGAAAGACACCAGATAGTCATCGGGGGAGGCGACCAGAGGCAGCTCCGCCGCATCGACGCCATGGTGCACCGTCGCCGCATACGTCAGATCCGGCGACCGATCGCTGTCCGAGATCGAGACGAATGCCGACGAGGATGCTCTGTATGCGGGCAGGATCGCCGCACCCGAGAACCCGTGGACCGTCGTCACCATCGGCGCCCGCCACTGAGCACTGAACGCGAGCGGCAACCAGTCCACCTGGTTGTGCACGATGTCGAACTCCTCAGATCGAGCCATCGCGTGCGCGACATGAAGCGCCTCCCACACCCGACCGTCCATCGACGCGTCCGCCTCATATCCGTGCGGGACCACCGCGTCGAGCACCGCATCGGTCACCGAGTTCGCGGTCGCGAACAGCGTCACCTCCACACCTCGTCGCACCAGACCCTCGGTGAGCAGGCTCGTCACCCGTTCCCACGGGCCATAGTGCTCAGGCGGCGTCCGCCACGCGACCGGGGCCAGCATCCCCATCTTCAGAACCATGCCGGCCCGTCCAGCAGGGAATGCTCAGCGCACCGGCCGCGTCCCGGTGTCACGAGCGGGTTCGCGCATGACCGCCATCATCGGCCCACTCATCGATCTGCGCCCGGTAGCTCGCATCCAGATCAGCCTGATCGAGGAAGGACCCGTGCGGAGCCTCCGCATCGGCGGTGATTCGGAACTTCACGGATTCCGCCAGCGTGGCCACGGCCGCCGCGCGGATTTGCTCGCTCGCGGCCGCGTGCTGAAAGCGTGCGGCCGCCGCCTCCCGCCCGGCACGGACAGCCTCGCTGATCTCAGCGAGCCGATCAGCCAGGACACCCGCAAGGCCATCCCTCAGCTCTTCCAGATTCGTGTTCGCGATCTCCAGCCGACGATCCGAGACCGTCACCTCGACCGTTGGGAAACCGGCCCTCGCGAGGAAATCCCGCGTTCCGCCGTCGAGGATCTGCGTCACCTCGTCGCGTTCGGGACGACGAGTGAACACCGCCTCCACCGTGTACCGGTCTGGGGCCTCATCGGTCATCAGCGCAGCAGGCAACGAACCCACCAGCACCGATCCCAGGCCCAGCGTCGCGGCATCGGGGCCGCTCGTTCGTGTCTGTGTCTTCATGACCTGACGGTACGCCCCGAAGATGTGTACCTCACAGTTTCGCCTCAGCGAACGCGAACCATTCGTGCGACTCGTCACAAGTCGGCAGACCCACCCTGCTCGCACTTGGCGGAGACGTACGGCCTGAGCGCCTCCGCGAGGTGCTGAGGGCCGCTTACTGGCGTCACATCTGTCAAGACACTTTTCGAATAGCAGTCGGTGGCCCTCGGACTCAACAAATTCCCGGTCAGGGGTCAGTTATACGGATGAAAATGTAGGGGGATTGCAGCGAAGACGACGCTCCTCGGGGCGCTGATCGCCGCGTGCGCGCCGCATCAGCGCATCGTCACGGTGGAGGAGACGTTCGAGCTCGCCGCCGAGATGCCCGACCTCGTGGCGATGCAGAGCCGCCAGCCGAGTCTCGAAGGCGGGGGAGAGGTCACGCTGCGGCGGCTCGTGAAAGAGGCGCTGCGCATGCGCCCCGACCGGCTCGTCATCGGCGAGGTGCGCGACGCCGAGGCCCTCGACCTCGTGCTCGCCCTCAACACGGGCGTGCCGGCGGCGGCGACGATCCACGCGAACTCGGCGCGCGACGCGCTCGTGAAGCTCGCCGCGCTCCCGCTGCTGGCCGGCCGCAACATCGACCGGGACTTCCTGCTGCCCGCGATCGCGAGCTCCGTCGACCTCGTCGTGCACTGCCGGCAGGATGCCGCCGGCACGCGCCGCGTCGCGGAGATCGTCGCGCCGACGGGCCGGGTGGTCGACGGCGTGATCGAGGTGCGCCCCGTGGCGGCAGGGTTCATGCCGACGGGGAGGACGGCATGAGCATTCTTCTCGGCCTCCTGCTCGGCGCGGGCGCGCTGCTCGTCGTATCGCCGTGGCTCTGGCCCCACACGTCGTCGGCGCGACCGACGCGACCGCTGTCGGCTCCGGCGCTCGACCGTCTTCTCGCCGAGGCGGGGTTCGCCGCGCGTCGGCGCCGTGCTGTCGTGTTGTCGGCGCTCGCGCTCGCCGCCGTCGCCGCGTCGGCGGCGCTGCTCCTGACGGGAGTGCCGGTGGTGGCGGCGGTGGCGGCGCTCGCCGCGGCGGGTGCGCCGTTCGTGTGGCTCCGGTCGCGCGCCCGGGGCCTGGTGCGCGCCCGCCGGGCGCTGTGGCCCGACGTCTGCGATCTGCTCGTCGCCTCCGTGCGCGCAGGAGTCGCGCTCCCTGACGCCGTCGCCGCGCTCGCCGCATCCGCGCCGGCCGCGCTGCGCGGGGCTTTCGCGTCGTATGCACGGGATGTCGCGGCATCCGGTCACTTCGACAGTGCGATGGCCCGTCTCAAGGCCGCCCTCTCCGACCCTGTCGCCGATCGCCTGGTCGAGGCCTTGCGCATGGCCCGACAGGTCGGTGGCACCGAGCTTGTGCCGGTGCTGCAGGCGCTCTCGCAGTCGATCCGCGCCGACGCTGCGGCGCGAGCCGAAGCCGAGGCGAGGCAGTCCTGGGTGCGGGCGGCAGCGGTGCTGGGCGTCTCGGCGCCGTGGGTGATCCTCGTGCTGCTGTCGCTCCGCGCCGAAGGGGCGGCGGCGTACGCGTCGCCCGGCGGGATGGCCCTCGTCGTATTCGGCGCTGCGGCCTCGGTGCTCGCGTTCTGGCTGATGTCTCGGCTCGGGCGTCTCCCGGAGCCGCGGCGGTGGTTCGGATGACCGCCGCGTTGCTCCCGACCATGGCCGTGTCCGTGCTGCTCGGCGGGGCATTCTCCGCCGGCGTTCTGCTGATGTTCGCGACGGTGCCGCAATGGGGCGCACCGCGTCTCGCCGATCGCATCCAGCCGTACGTGCGCCACGTCGCAGATCCTCGCGGGCTCACACCGCTTGACCCGGTGGCGACGCTCGGGAACTCGTGGACGGTGTGGCGGGCACGGGTCGTCGGGGCACTGGGAGGCGGTGAGGCTGTCGCCGCGCGCCTGGCCGCCGCGCGATGGGAGATCGATGTCGCGCGTTTCCGTGCCCGCCAACTCGGCTGGGCGCTCGCGGGGGCCGGCGTCGGCGCCGCTGTCGCGGTGGGGATCGTCATCGCCCGCTCCGGCACGGCTCTGCTGGTGGTGCTCCCGGTGCTGACGGCTGCCGCCGGCGCGGTGCTGTGCGATGTCACTCTGACGACGGCGGCACGGCGCCGCCAGCACCGCATCCGGGAGGAGCTTCCGACGGTGCTGGAGTTCCTCGCACTCTGCCTTTCCGCAGGAGAGAGCCTGCTCGATGCGCTTCGCCGGGTGAGTGCGGTCGGCTCGGGCGAGCTGACGGCCGAGTTCGGGCGCGTGGTGGTGGCCGTGGCATCCGGGATGCCCCTGGCCGCCGCTCTGCGCGAGCTGTCACGCGACGTGGCGGTGCCCGCTCTGTCGCGCGCCGTCGATCAGCTGACGTCGGCGCTCGACCGCGGCACACCGCTCGCGGGAGTGCTGGAGGCTCAAGCCGGCGACGCCCGCGAGGATGCCAAGCGATCGCTGCTCGAGGCCGCCGGCCGCAAGGAGATCGCGATGCTGCTGCCACTCGTCTTCGTGATCCTGCCGCTGTCGGTGCTGTTCGCGATCTTTCCGGGCATCGTCATGCTCCGGTTCGGAATGGGGTGACCGTGCCCTCCACGGTCGATGACGCGCGGATGTGGGATCCGCGCGGAAGGAGTGAGAGAGATGACGCGCATGTGGCGCCGCCTGCGGGCGGCCTGGGCGGGTGCCGTTCACGACGACACGGGCGACGTGCCCGGATGGGTGCTGATCACCCTCGTGAATAGTCCCGATTCTCACCCGTCTTCGTGGCCGAACACCTCGACATCGGAGATCGGTCGCTTCGGCGTGACCTCGACTCGCGCGATGATCGCGCGGAGCAGCTCTCGCTTCTCCGCTACTTCGATGTCCTCCCAACGTTCGAGCAGCACAGGGAGGATGCGCAAGGGTGCCCCAGACCTGACACGGATTGTGCGAAGCTCAGCCTCCGCGGCCCGCCGCGACGCCTCGTAACGGTCGCGCAGGGATGCATAGACGTCGAGTGGTAGATCCAGTTCGATTCGTTGGTCTGCCAACTGGATGAGCTTCTCCGTCGCGCGCGTGACTCGTCTCGAGAGTTCGGCGCGCGGGTCAGAGGAAATGTGCGGCGGCAGCGCAGCGATCCCTGCCGCGGCGGCTTCGCGCACCTTGACCTCGCGCTCATGGAGCCACGAGCGCACCGCATCAATGAGTACAGACTCGCTCACGTAGCCGCCGGCGTGGGTGCGCTTCTCGTGTGCGGCCTTGCAGCGGAACTTCGGAGTGTGGGCGCGTCCGAACTGCCCTGCGTTCATCTTTGACCCGCAGGCGCACCATACGAGGCCGGAGAGTAGGTACTCCGATCGCTCGCCGCGTCGGTATGTGCGCCGCCGCTCGCGAGCCTCGAGGTAGGCATCCCACTCGGCCTGGGTGATGAGCGGCCGGTGTGCCCCCGGGTGTCGCTGTCCGTTCGCGATGATCAATCCCGCAGCGAAGCCAGAGTCGAGCACTCGCCGTAGGGTGCGATCCGACCAGAGGCCGTCACCCTTGCGACCATATCCGTCGACCGGACGCGTCGACCCGGCGTTGAGCCATGCGACCAGCGCATAGATGGATTCGCCAGCGGTGTACCGGAGATATGCCTCGTGAAGGACTGGCGCCGTTGTCGGGTCGTGCGTGAAGCCGGCGCTGCGGTCGTAGACGTAGCCGAACCGCGGCTTGCCATTTGCCGGGAGCCCGTCGCGGACGCGGCGAGCGTGCGTGTCGCGCCACGTTTCGCCGATGAGGTCGGCCTGATATGCGTTGACCTCGCCAAGTAGGCCTCGGGCGAACTTGCCGGATGCGGTGCGGGATTCGATCGGCTCGGTCGCCGATACGATCGAGCCGCCCAGCGTGTCGACTCGATCGAGGGCGACCGCCCAACGCAAGCGATTGCGGGCGGTGCGTGAGAACTTCCAGACGATGATGGTCTGAAACTCGCCGCTTGCGAGACGGTCGATGGATTGCTCGAGTCGTGGCCACCAAGCGGAGCGCGCTCGGGATCCTGACTCGTCGATGCCTTCGACCCAGTCGACGATGGTGTAGCCGCTTTGGGTGGCGAAGGCTTCGATCGCATGACGCTGGATCTCGGGCGAGGTCATTCCCTCGCGTTCGCGTGAGACTCGCACGAGTGCAATTGCACGTTGGCTGTTAGTTGACGGACTGACGCTGGCGTGTCGCTTCGCGTTCACGTTGGTGGCTCACCTTACCGATCTACGTCGCGGTGTGCGCGGCGAATGGAGGGGGAGTGCCGTGCACATTGCCACGGTCGGAGAGTTGTTGGTACACGCGGTGAGGCTTGGCCTCACGCCTTCGGTGCTACTGGCTGCGGTCGCGGCGACGCTTCGCGTCGTCGATAACGCGGCCGGCGTCGAGGTTCAGCTCGCGCACGATGTCGAGGAAGACGGGGATCGGAATGTCGCGATGACCGTTTAGGTACTTGCTCAGTGTCGCTCGGTCGATGCCGACCTGCGCGGCCAGTTGGATCGCGGTGAGGGGGGACGCGGCCAGTTCTGCACGTAGTTGGACGGCGACAGCCGCCGCCCAATCGCTCGCTTCATCTGTGGTCATGCGGCCACAATAGCACCACTACGACAACAAACATAGCGTGATCGGCAACATTCGCGCCTTGACGCATTGCCGAATGGCCTCTACTGTGGCCATATGACCACACGCACCCTCGGCAGCAATCAGGCGACGACCGTCGCCGAGATCATCGCCGCCGCAATCGTGCGCGCTGACCGCTCCCAGAAATGGGTTGCCGAGCGCGCTGGCATTCCGCTCACGACGTTCCGCCGGAAGCTTCGCGGCGGGAACGCCTTCACAGTCGCCGAAGTCATCGCAATCGCACTCGCGCTCGGTGTCGACCCGGCCGACCTTCTCATGCCGGTCGTGGCTGCGGCCGACGACGTCGCTGCGATTGCGGCCTGACGTTGGCGCGCGCTTGCGTGCGCACCGGCTCCGAGCCGTCCGAAGCGGCCTGGGAGCGGTTCGGCGCGCTCGCAGCGCAGATCCTCCGGCGACTCGCCGAGCGTGACGCGCTTGCGGAATTGGAAGCGCGCGACGGCGATCCCGAATCCATCGCCGCGTAGGCGGCACCGATCCGAATCGAAAGGGCACATCATGACGGATCTCAGCACCACTCAGAGCACTACCCAGGCGGGTATCGGCTACCTGAATCGCGAGTCGATCTTCGACGCTGACCTGACCGTCACCGGTCACTCGGATCGGCACCGTGTGACGGTCGTGAACGGGCAGCCGACGATCGACGCGACGCACGTCTCGGTGCGCTTCTCGGGCGCCGAGATGGTCGTCGACACGTCCACGGTCGCGGGGGAGCGTGTCGTGTCGCTCGAGCGTGACGGCGAGGTCATGTGGCTGACGCGGGCGGAGGCGTATGACCTCGTGCTCGCGGTGCTCGGGCGCCTCGGCGTGATCGGGTTCCCGGGCGATGAGGACGTGACCCCGTGACTGACACGATGCGCACGGTTCGGTTCCCTGGCGTCGTCGCGCGTCGGGCCGAGGAAGGCTCTCGCTGGCGCCAGGACCGCGCGGAGCGGCTCGCGCGGGTGGAGAGGTCGGACAAGGCCATTCGTCGCGAGGAGCGGCACACGGACACCCGGGAGCTGCGGCGCCCGGTCGACGTGACGGAGCGCCTCGCGGAGGTGGAAGGGTGAGCGCCCTCGAGGTCGATGTCGCGTATGCGTGGCGGGTGCGGGACGCGTACGCGGAGCACCTCGCGTTCTGGGGGCGGTTCGCTCTGCACTTCGAGACGTGGAAGGCGCTCGGCGGAGCCGACCGTGCCGCCGCGGAGTGGGAGCCCGAGCGCATCGTCGGTGACCCGGCGCTCGGCGCCGACGGCGACCGGATCGCGGTCGACGCGGTGTGCCCTCACTGCGGGTGGCCGGAGCGGAGCTACTCGACGCTCACCCGCCGGTTCGGGTGCGTCGTCTGCGAGTACACGAGCGACGAGCGCGACGGATGACGTGCCACCTGTGCCCGCGCGAGCGGGTGTTCGGGTGCGCCGCCGGAGCGAAGGTGGCGGCGTGGTGGTGCCGGTCGTGTGACGGCCCGGGCGCGCGGCTCGAGCCGGCGGAGGCGCCGTGAGCACCGCAGCGCGCAAGGCGCGCAAGCGGGCAGGAGCCCCGTTCAGTAAGCCGCCGAAGCGGCGGACCCGTCGACCGGCCGGAGGGCTCGGGCTGGTGTCGGGTGCAGAGATCCTTGCGGCGATCGTCGTCCGCGACCTACTGGGAAGGCAGTCATGACGGAGTCATTGAGTGGTGTTGTTCTCGGGCTCCCCGAGGACGAGTACCACGCACACCCGGCGCTCTCGTCGACCGGGGCGCGGCAGCTTCTCATCGCGCCTGCGAAGTTCCTCTTCGCGAGGTCGGCGCCGAGGGTGCACAAGAAGGCCTTCGACGTCGGGACCGCGGCTCACTCGCGCGTGCTCGGCACGGGGTGGGAGATCGTCGCGATTCCCGACAGCGTGCTCGCGGTGAACGGTGCCGCATCGACCGCGAAGGCGAAGGCGTTCATCGAGGAAGCGCGCGCGAACGGTCAGGTGCCGATCAAGCAGGCCGAGTTCGACGAGGTCACCGCGATGAGCGAGGCCGTTCTCGCGCACCCGTCGGCGCGGATCCTGCTCGAGCAGGACGGCGCGGCCGAGGCATCCGTGTTCGGCGTCGACCCGGAGACGGGTGTCGAGACGCGCGCGCGGTTCGACTTCCTCGGGCGCGGATCCGGGCGGCGCGTGGGCGTCGACCTCAAGACGCTGCACGGCGAAGCGTCCCCGGTGAAGTTCGCGAAGACCGTCGCCGATCACGGCTACCACGTCCAGGGCGCGCACTACGAGGACACGCTGCGGTTCGTCGGCGAGCACATCGACGCGTTCGCGTTCATCGCGGTCGAGAAGGAGCCGCCCTATCTGGTGGGCGTGTTCGTGCTGAACGAGGACTACCGGGAGATCGGCGCCGCCCGCGCGCGTCGCGCCCGACACCTGTTCGCCCGCGGCATCCAGGACGGCATCTGGCCGGGATACCCGGACGAGATCCAGATCGCGCGCCCGCCGCAATGGGCGATCTACGACCACATCGACACGGAGGCACTTGAGAAATGAGCATCGAGATCCCGACCGACGCGAAGCCGTCGCGCATCCATCGGCCCGAGCCGGCACCGACCGAGGACGACGTGCGCGAGACGCTCGCGGAGTACGAGCGCCTGGCGATGTCGACGGGCGCGATGGTTCGTATCGACCCGCCCGAGTTCGCGTCGCCCGACGCGTCGATCGACTGGGCGCCGTGGTGGCTGGGCGATGAGCCGCCTCAGCTCGTGCGCGTCACGGTGTGGCGCAACGGAATCCAGACGCAGGTGTATCGCGCCTGGCAGGAGTCCCTGCCGGTCGACCCCGTGTGGCAGGAGCTGTGGCGGGCGCGGCCAATGACGTTCTTCGGGGCGTCGGGGATCCGTGCGGCGCTGCGTCGCGCGTACCGCGACGTGATCGGCGATCACCGGCAGGCCGACGACGTCGAGCCGGACGCGCCCGAGGCGGTCACGCCCGAGGCCGTCGCGCCCGCCCCGCAGCACGACTGGCGCCCGAGCGGCCCGCCGATACCGGCAGCCGAACCGCGGCCCCGGACGCGCCCGAGCGCACCGCGCCCGGCACCGGTCGCGGTGCCGCACGCGCCCCGCACCGAGCTGCGTCTCGACGCGCTCCCCGTGAAGCCGGGATCCAAGCGCAAGGCGGCGTCCCGTGGGCGCCGCGACCGAGGCTCGAATCGTGGGCACAACGCATGACCACACGACCGCGGGTGAAGCACCGCACGGGCTCGGCGGAGACGATCAATCCCGACCACATCGTGATGCACCGGCTGATCGTGGCGGGCGTGCTCGTCACCCTGATCGCGGCCGTCATGACGTCATGGAACGGGCTCGCGTTCGTCGCGTCGTGGCAGGAGCTGCCGGAGTCGCTGCGGTGGCTGACGCCGCTCATGATCGACGTTCCCCTCGTGGTGCTGACGTGCGCGCGCGGCGCGCTCCGTAAGCGCGGTGTGCGGGCGCGGGGGATGCTCGCGGGCATCATCGCGTTGACGGCGTACAGCTCCCTGGCGAACCTCGCTCACACCGTGGATCTCGCCGGGTTCTCGAGCGTCTCGGCCGTCGTCGGCGGCGTGACGAACGCGCTTGCACCGTGGCTGATCCTCGCCATGACCGAAGTGCTGTGGCTCGTCGTCACCCGGGCGCCGCGTCCGGCGCCCGCCAAGCCGAAACCGCGCCGCAAGCCGGCAACGTGACCGCACACCAGTCGTCGGGTCGACCGACCGAGGCGGGTCGCGCCGTGATCGTCTGCGACGGCTGCGCGGCCCGGTTCACGAGACGGCACGTCTCCGTCAACGCGACGCGCGCAGCCGCCGAGAAGGCCGGCTGGCTCGTCGGCACCCGCGACAACCGTCGCGACTACTGCACCAACTGCCGGGAGGCGAAGTGAGAGACACCGGATTCACGCCGCTCGTCGTGAGCCAGATATGGGAGCGCGACCGCGGGTGCTGCGCCCGCTGCGGGCTCGGGCTCGTGCGGGAGCGCCGCGGGGATGACTGGGCGATCCATCATCGGGAGCCGCGCGGTCGTGGCGGCGCGGGCCGCAAGCGGTGGTGGGTGAACCTGCCGTCGAACGGCGTGCTGCTGTGCACCGCATGTCATGTCGCGGTCGAGAGCGACCACGCCGAGGCGACTGCCGCGGGGTTCATCGTGTCCGCCCTCGGCGTGGTTCGGCCTCACGCCGCCCGCATCGTGCACGCGTTGCTCGGTCCCGTGTTCCTCACGAACGCGGGCGGGTGGGAGTCGGCGACGCCCGACGAGCCGCAGGCGGTCGCGGCGTGAGCGAGTCAGTCTTCGACAGGGTTCACGAGGAGGGCGCGATAAGGCACGACGCCGAAATGCGCAGCCTCGTCGTCGGTCACCGCGAGGTCTCCGGACGGGCCGCGCCAGATGTAGAGATCGGCGGAGTGGGTGCGGAGATCCGGCGGGCAGACGAGTCGCATGACCTCGCCGCGGTGAGTCTTGGTGGCGTTCATGCGGCAAAGGCTACCGTCCACACCCGAGCATTCGGACCTCACTCCGGTGAACTCTTCGCGGCCGTGTTCAGCCTCGCAATCGCGATCCACGACGTGATCGGTTCCGCGCGGGCATCGTTCTGCTCGTTCGACGATGCGGCGTCGCAGGTGCTTGCGCGACGGCGGGTGCCAGCGATCGTCGCCCGGCGGTCGGAGGTGGCGAGGGATGCCGCGTGAGCATACTGTCGGCGGCGTTCAGCGAGTGGCGGGAGTGCCGCGCGGAGTACGAGCTGCTGCTGAACGCGGCGTACGAACGGGCGGCGGAAGCGACGAACGATCGCCTTCTCAACGAGCGCGGGCGGCGGAAGGGCGTCACCTCGATCTCGCTGTTCATGGGTCCGCTCGTGCGGGCGAGCGCGTACGCGTCGGAGGAGTTGCTCGAGCACTGGGAGCGGCACCCGCGGGTGACGTACGAGGCGTTCGAGCGGCAGTGGATGCGAGATCGCGAGGCGGAGCGGTGGGCGGCTTGACCCGGTCACCACATGCCGAACGCGCGACCGAGGGTCGCCGCGATCTGACCTGCGGAGTAGAGCGTGCCGGCGACGCGTGCGGCGTCGAGGTCGAGCACGCGGGCGAGAACGCAAACGAGGGCTGGGCGGGGCTGAAATGTGGTCACACCTACAGCCCCTGCGGCAACTTTGAACCGCGAGACGGACTGTCGGCTGCCCCGCGATCCGAGGTGTGGGGATACGTCGTGTTCTGGCCTCGGCAGGGCGTGCTGAAGGTCGGCGTGACGAGGTCGCACGCGCGGCTGGCGGCGCTGTGTCGGACGGGCGGCGTGGTTGTGATCTTGGATCGTGACCGGCCCCGCGCCGAGGAGCGGTTCATTCTCGACGCGCTCGCGGCGCGGTTCCCGCGCGCGTTCGCGTCGGAGGAGGCGGCGCGGTCGCTGCTGCCCGGCGGTCGGGGGTTCACGGAGTGCTTCGCGGTGTCACTGCATGAGATCGAGGCGGCGGTGTCCGCGGTAGTGGAAGGGATGCGGGCGCATGATCGGCAAGCAGAGGGCGATCCCGCCCGATCTCTGGCTCGACGAGGATCTGATAGCGCTGCCGCTGGCCGTGAAGTGGACGGCGATCGGTCTGAGGATGCACGCCGACGACGAGGGTCGGGAGACGACGACGGACTGGATGCTGCGTCCGTCGCTGTGGCCGGGCGACCCGCTGTCGACAGACGACCTGATCGAGCACCTTCTACTGCTCGACGACCTCGGCTATGTCGGGATCTACGCGGCGGGCGGTCGGACCTACTACCAGGTCAGGGAGTGGCCGGCGGTGTCGCACCCGAAGCGGTCGCGTCATCCTGCACCGCCGCCAGAACTGTTCCAGCGGGCCGCTGGCGACCCGCTAGAGGACCGCTCGGCATGGGGGGGAGAGGGGGAAGGGGGCGAGTGGGGGGAGTCCGGGGGATCCGGCTCGCGTCCCGCTGGACTGCCGCCGTCTCCGTTCTGTCGGGTCCACCAACCTGCGGGTACGGGTGGCGCGCCGTGCCGTCACTGCGGGGACGCGCGCCGCGCTCACGACTTCTTCAACCAGGAGCGGCGGCGGGGGTGAGTCGTGCGCGCGGCGAGCCGTGCCCAGTTGGGGGCCGTTGAGCGGGCGCTGGCGCGCCGCAGGGTCGAGCACGAGCGGGCCGACCGGCGGGTGCTGGACGAGCTGGCGAAACACGGGCTCCAGTTCCGCTCCGTCGAGGGAGTGCAGGCCTTCCAGGCCGCGGTGGAGAGATCGAACCGGGCGAACGCGGAGAGCGTCGTCCGGCTGTATGAGGCAACGAGAGAGGGGTAGGACATGGCAGGCGAGACGGTTCTGACGGTGGTGGGAAATCTGACGGCGGACCCGGATCTGCGGTTCACGCAGAGCGGGATCCCGGTCGCGGGGTTCACGGTGGCGGCGACGCCGCGGCAGCTCGATCGGCAGTCGGGCGAGTGGAAGGACGGCGAGGCTCTGTTCCTCCGGGCGACTGCCTGGCGGGAGTTGGGGCAGCACGTCGCCGCGTCGCTGACGAAGGGGTCGCGGGTGATCGTGACCGGTCGGCTGCGGCAGCGGTCGTACCAGGACGCCGACGGCAATCCGCGGACGTCGCTCGAGCTTGAGGTCGACGAGATCGGACCCTCGCTGCGGTACGCGACGGCGACGGTCGTGCGGGCACGGTCGAACACGCAGGCGCCGGCCCAGGGGCCGGCCGATGACGTGTGGGCGGCGCCGTCTGAGGAGGTGCCGTTCTGATGTCGGACGCCGTGAATAGACCCGCGCACTACACGCAGTATCGGGGGCTCGAGGTGATCGACCTCACGGAGCAGATGAACTTCAACCGGGGCAACGCGGTGAAGTACCTCGCCCGCGCGGGGGCGAAGGATCCCGCCCGGGAGATCGAGGATCTCGAGAAGGCGCGGTGGTACGTCGATCGTGAGATCGGGCGGCTCGGTGGCAAGCGGATCCGTGACGCCGTCGAGGCGGATGCTCGGGCGGAAGTCGTCGCGGAGATCGCCGATTGGCTGCGCGGCGGGCACGGAACGGGCCTGATCGGTAACGGGCTCATCGCGTCGCGGATCCAGGAGCGCTTCGGGGGTGCCGTTGACGTCTGAGCGTGAGTGCGTGCGCGGGTGCAAGACGCGCGGCGCGCACTACGGGGCGTGCCCGTGGTACGGCGTGGACGACGCGTCGATCGCGGAGCGGCTCGCGTTGCCGGGCGCGCCGCGGGAGTGCACCGGGTGTGCGGGGGCGCCGACGGCCGCGGAGTCGGCGGTGTGCGATCGGTGCGCTCGAGGCTTCCGCCGGATGCTGGTCGACGGCCCGGATCTGCTCGGCCGGTTGCGGTCGCTCGCGGATCCGCGGTCGGCGCTGGTGTACGAGGACGCGGCGCAGCGTGGTGGGTCGACGTCGACCGAGGCGCCCGCGCCCGTGCCGGCCGACCTTCTGGACGCGATCGTGGCGCTCGAGCGACTGTTCCTCGTGACATCGTCGGATGCCGCGGAAGCGTTCGAGCAGGCCCGGTACGGCGCGAACGTCATCCTCCACGACCTCGACACGGGGCTGCTGAACGACCACGCATGGGTGCTCGCGTTGGCCGGTCAAGTGCTGGATCGGCACGAGCCCGACGGCGACGGCGTGCGGGACGCGTGGTCGGTCGCTGACGCTCACGCCCGCTGGGGTGTCGTGCGACGTGAACGGCCGACGCTCGTCGTCGCGAGCCCGTCACCCGCCCTCAGGCCGGTGCCCGAGTACGACGAGGACACGGCGTCGCCGGTCACGGAGTGGGGGGCGGAGTCGCTGATCGTGCGCGACCAGGCGGCGCAGCTCGCCGGGTCGCTCCGCACGTTGCAGCGGTGGGAGAAGGCGGGAGAGATCGCTCCCGAGGGTGCGATCTGGACCGCGGGCAAGCGGACGACGATCTACCGGCGCGCGACCGTGATCGCCGTGCGCGAACAGATGAAGGAACGGGCCGGACGCGGCCTGTCCGAGCCGACGGCGGAAGCCGCATGACGAGGGGAGAGGCGATGCACCACCACTACATGACCACCGACGCGGAGAGTCAGCCGACGTTCACCTGCACCGCGTCACCCGACCACACAGATGGGAGCGCATCGTGACCCACACGCGCAAGGACATGGAGACGGTCGAGTACGAGTGCGCGATGGGCGACTGCGCGCACGAGGAGCGACCCTGCCCCTCGACCGGCATCTACGAGGTGTGCCAGGAGTGCACCGACCGCAACTGGGCCGAGTGGGAGGGTGGCGTGATCACCTGGGACGAGTGCCAGGGTCGCGGCGCGATCTGGGATGACGACGAAGACACCGAACCGACCGGTCTGGAGTCTGAGCAATGACGTTCCTGGCCTACAAGCTCCCGAAGGGTGCGCCGCAAAAGCAAGTCTGGTTCGTGGAGTGCGACGTGTGCCGCGCGAAGTTTCTTGGACCATTCCCGAACGCGCCGAAGCCGGATCAGCGGGCGACCGTCGAGGGTGCCGGATGGCGCTACCAGATGCCTCACCCGATGGACACATGCCCTTCGTGCCTGAGCACCAGTTCGACCGATCCGTCACCCGACCACACGGATGGGAGCGCATCGTGAGCAACCGCAAAGAACTGCGAGACGCCCGGCGCAGGCTGGCCGAGGCGCAGGAGTCACTACGCGCTATTGAAGCTCTACCTCGCCGTATCGGGCAGACGTGGGATTGGGCGAATGGTGTCCGCTGGGTCCGCATCGGAGACGACGCATGGGAGGCGCGCCACGAGAGTGACGGCTACGAGCGGCATCCCGATTACGACCAGCACTTCAACGTCTACCCGAGTGCGCACGTCGCATGGGGGACGCCAGCCGATTCGGCCGATCCGTCATCGTGACGCGCGAGTGCGCATGGTGTCGGGGGCCGATCCCGGAGCGTGTTCGCCGCGATGCGGCGTGCTGCTCGGTGCGGTGTCGGCAGGCGCGGCATCGGTTCACGTCGGGGGTAGGCGTCGCGCCTCACGTCGGTCGCGACGTCTTGCGGCTCGCGTATGCCGATCCGCGGTATCCGGGGCTGTCGCGGAGGTACTACGGGAAGCATCCTGACTTCGCCGGCGAGGTCGACCACGCGGCGCTGATCGCGAAGCTGGGGGAGTTTGACGGCTGGGCATTGTCGACGTCCGCTCGATCGCTACAAGATGTGCTTGCGCTGTGCCCGCCGGGGAGCCGTGTCGCCGTGTGGGTGCGTGGTGAGCGGCCGGCGCGCAGTGCGGGGCCGTTGAATGCGTGGGAGCCGGTGATCTACTGGGGTGGGCGCCGGGACGCGTCGCGGTACACCGCGGCGGGTGAGAAGGCGTCGCGGCGACCAGGTGGACGCGTCGCGCAGGTCCGCGGCGACGCGTCGCGCGCGACTCGAGCCGACGCGTCGCATGCTGCCGGCGTACGCGTCGTGCTGGCCGGTGACCTCGACGCGTCGCGTGACGCGGCCGCGCGACGCGACGCGTCGGGATCGGCCGCGGACGACGCGTCGTCGGGATCCTCGCGACGCGTGGGTGTCCTCACGTACCGGCCGGGCGCGCGGACGACCGATCCGGGCCGGGTGATCGGGGCGAAGCCGGCCGTGTTCTGTCGGTGGATGTTCGATCTCCTCGGTGCAGAGCCCCAGGACGAGTTCACCGACATCTACGCCGGGTCGGGTGGCGTCTCTCGCGCCTGGGGCGTGTTCGCGGGAGCCGCGGCCTAGCCTTGAGCGCCTCTCGAGTCGTAAGCCACTTGAGGGTGCGAGCATCGTGGGATGATCTCGCCGTGAGCGATGACACTTCCCGTCACTCGAGCAACCCGGATGAGCCGCTCCGGGATACGGAACTTGTGCGTGTCCAGATAGAGGCGCTATGTCGACTCTGGGAAGAGTCCGAGCACGAGAGCGTCACCTACCGTGCCGATGTTGGTGTGGATAGGGCGCTGGCGATCCTTGCGCACGCCCATCACGCTGTGCGCTGTGCTCGCGCGATTCTCGCACTCCACCCTGATTTCTCGGGCATAGAGACGTCGCCGCTATGCCGTCTGCTGTGGGCTGACCCCGTTTCGTAGGTCCAGTCGTTATGAGAGTCGTCCTGTTGTCCG
>ERZ778019.1489-NODE-1489-length-31054-cov-11.874351_pt1 | contig 31054 bp, 37 predicted proteins | sample MGYA00375749_ERZ778019 | MGnify/ENA primary metagenome ERZ778019 (study PRJEB29350, sample SAMN05389821) | bioreactor metagenome | isolation source: Ammonium sulfate bioreactor | place: South Africa: University of Cape Town | collected 2014-03-17 ... | reverse complement strand
AAAAGGATAGTTTACCGAAAAAGAGTTCAGCGAGTGCAGATCCATCTCATACAGTTCGAACATCAAGTCGAGATCAAAAATTAGACAAACATCGTTGTCACAATCAATCGTTGATCAATCCACAGAAGACTCTCGTGAAAACTTCAACAATTTCTCCATTAGCATCGATTGTTTTCCCGCGAAAAATTCGTTTGACATCGATTGAACTTCTTCGTCAATCGATAAACGACGATTGCGATCAAGATCTACTGAGTCTCATTCGAAATTTTGTCTACGTCGGAACAATCGATGGGCAAACGTCGTTGATTCAACATGACACACAACTCTATCTAGTTCATACGAGACATTTATCACAAGAATTATTTTATCAGTTAGCTGTTTTTCATTTTGGAAACATGGGAACGATTAAATTAACGCCACATCCACCACAAATTCAAGTCTATTTCAAAGAATTCAATTGAAAAAGAAAACAAAGAATGTTTTTTTTTGTTGTAGGAACTTCTTCGTCTCGAAACAGAAAACGAAGAAATCATTGAATTTGTGACTGATCTTTTAAAAGAACGTCGTGAAATGTTAGAAGATTACTTTTCGTTATGTATTTCATCCGAAGATCCAATATGTTTACAAACATTGCCGATTCTTCTCGATACTTATGTGCCAAATCTTGATTATTTACCTCAATTTCTTCTTCGTCTATCGAAACAAGTCAATTGGACAGATGAACGAGAATGTTTTCGAACGTTTGCTGATGAACTATCGAAATTCTATTCGTATCGAATGAATATCTACTCGGAAGAAGACGGAGATTCCGAAGAAAAACAACATTGGGCCATTGAACATTTACTCTATCATGCGTTTAAAACGATGCTTTTGCCATCGAAATATTTACGCCAAGCGTTTGTCAAATTGACTGAAGTTCAACAATTGTATAAAGTTTTCGAACGATGTTAAATTTTCAACAGATTTTTATTTAATAAAAGCAGAAGACGAGACTATTTTTGTACAAAAAAAAATGAAAATCGATTTGTTTGTCTTGACAGTTGAAAGATAATAATTTGTACGTGATATTCGAAACATTCTTCTGCACACGTTGTTTTCTTATCATTGAATAGATTTGTATGAAGAGGTTAAATTCAAATAATGAGTGTAGATAAAACAACGTTGACTGATCGACGAGAAATTCTTGTTTCTCCTTTACTCAAACAGTTTCAACCGTTAACAATCTCGTTTGAGAATATTAATTATCGGATCAAATCATCGTCTTTTTGGAATTCAATTCCAACGAAACAAATTCTTGACGATGTTTCAGGAAGATTTCCTCCGGGAATGAATGCAATTCTTGGTTTATATTCAAATCTTTTTCTGAAAATCTTATTATTTTTTTGTTTTGTTTTTTCAAGGTCCAACTGGTTGTGGAAAGTCAACTCTTTTAGATATTCTTGCTGATCGAAAGAGTCACGAAGGATTATCAGGAAATGTTTATGTTTGCGGACAAACTCGTCCGAATAACTTCAAATATGTGATTGGTTATGTCATTCAAGAAGGTAAAAGTCAATTCAGATTTTGTTTCTCTTTTAAATTTGATAATAAAACAAAAACTGTAGATATCATCAGTGAAAGTTTAACTGTCCGAGAGAATCTGATGTTTTCAGCGAATATTCGTTTGTGTCGATCGATAAAATGTTGTGAACGAATCGAACGTGTGAATGAAGTGATCACTGAATTAGATCTTGAATCGTGTGCTGATACGTTAATTGGCACGGATTTTATTCGAGGTGTTTCCGGTGGAGAAAAAAAACGAACAAGTATCGGCATGGAATTAGTTCTTCGACCGAATATTCTCTTTCTCGATGAACCAACAACTGGTAATCAGTAGTTAGTTTTTTCTTCGTTTTATTTCTTGAATTTTATTTGAAAAAAACAGGACTTGATGCATCAACAGCACAGAATGTGATGAGTTGCTTACATCGTTTATCCAAAGAAGGACGTAAGTGAGATGATTTGAAGAAAAACAAAACATTTTGTCAATTCATACAAACAGGAACAATCATATTTTCGATTCATCAGCCTCGTTATTCGATTTTTAAATTATTTGATAAGATTTTATTCTTATGCAACGGTCGAAATATTTATCTCGGTTGTCAAAATGATGTTCTACCGTATTTCAATTCTCTTGGTTATCAATGTGAAGAACACGATAATCCAGCCGATTTCGTTCTTGATATTCTCATTCAATCGACAAATAATAATACGTTGCATCAAATTCAAAAATCGTTGTCAAATCCAATTGAAAATTCGATTTCGAATGAAAATCATTTCGAAATTGAACATCGATCATTTCCAACCTTTCGACATCAATTTGTTTATGTTGCCAAACGAACATTTCGTAATGTTCTACGAAATCGTTCGTTATTCGCTTCTCAAATGTTAAGCGTGATCATCTATGGTCTATTTACGGGTTTAATTTTTAATAAATTAGAAAAAACAGTTGATCCAGGTGTTTACAATCGGTTTGGTTCGATATTTTTTATCATATCTTGTCAAGTTCTCGGTTCGATGAGTGCATTAGAACCATTGATCAAAGAACGAGCACTTTTCATTCATGTAAATAAATAAAATCTACGTATTTTCCGTTTGAGAAAAATGAACTGATTTGAAATTGTAGGAGAATTCAAGTGGTTACTATCGTGTATCAAGTTTCTATCTTGCCAAAATACTGATTGATCTTCCATTAGTACATATTCTCCCGTCGATAATTTATACAATTTTAACTTATTTTCTAACTGATCTTCGTCGATCATTGAAACATTTTCTCATGTTTTTCCTAACAAATTTAATCGCAAAAATCTTTGGCTCATCGATGTGTTATTTTTTTGCTGCGAGTACATCGACATTCGGTAAGAAACGAACAAACGAACAATTTCCGAATGAATATTTTCTATTTCGAAGGTGTTGCTCTTGTATTCGTCATTTGTGGTTACGTGTGCATGATGCTTTTCAGTGGATTTCTAATTGACATTCAAAGTATAACAATGTATTTGCGTTGGATTCAATGGATAAGTGTGTTTCGATATGCATCGAATATTTTAGCGATCAATGAATTTAAAAATTTGACTTTATGTTTTTCACCGACGGATGATTTTTGTTTGACAAAAGGTGAAGAAATTCTCGAACGTCGTCATATTTCTTATTCGACACATTGGGATTTGTGGAGTAATTTTGTAGCTTTAATTCTAATAACTTGTTCGTTTTTTCTTTTGGCTTTTATTCAATTAATAAGAATTAAGAAATTTCGATAACCAAATAAACGAAGAAAACGAAGATTTCAAAAAAAAAAACGAGGCAATGCAAAGACATGTTGTTGATATGAGACGTCAGGTAAAAATTTATTCGCGGAATTTTGTTTTTCTGTTGACAGTAATTCACTCACGACTGAATGTCACATGTCGCTAACAAAAAGCAAAAGAATATTTTGTCTTTCTTTTAAATTCTTTTCGCAGAAACAGTTTCGATTTTTCTTTCATTGATTTAACAACCGACGATCAAAGCAAATCTCATGGCAAGTTTTTCCTCGGTAATTCATTTCATTTGGTTAGATACTAATGTCAACAGTAGTTCAAATAAAGAACTTCTAACGAAGATGCAGCAACTTAATGCTAGCACAATTGGTTTTACTGATAAAGGAGAATGTCAACGATTTATTGAGCGTGGATCAGAATCAGAAAACAAACGATGTATTTTAATTGTAAGTGGCAGTTTAGGTAAAGAGTTAGTACCTGACATACATAGTTGTGACAATCTTATATCAATTTATGTCTACTGTGGAAATATCGAGTTTCATAGACAATGGGCTAACAAATATTATAAAGTAACATATCATTTTATGTGAGTTTCGTTTTGTTTTTTGAATTGTTTATATTTAGGCCACGGTTCTTAACAAACCAGAGGAACTTTTGGAAAAACTTCAAGCCGACAAACAAAGATTTCACGGTGAATAGAAGCGTTTTATTGATTAATCTTCATACATGTTTCTTTTTCTCTATATTTCAATAAATCAATAAATCCGCATCTCTGATTAGGTCTCATTAGGAGACTACGCAGTTCACATTCTATATTCACATCTTCATTGTTCAACAAGGTGAAAATGAGTTTCCTTGAAAATTGTTTTTCTCAGTGACGTATTTCCTCTTCTATTTGTTTAACAAAAAAAATAGAAGAAGCATCAATAATCCAAAACTTTGCATGTGTCTGTATATTTTTACTATAAATATATAAATAAAGAAGCAAAGAAGAAGAAGAAAAAAGAAGAAGAAGAATTTCGATGGTGATGAGTTAAACTAAAATGTCGGTTGCATTCGTTGTTAATTGTTGTTCAATAACATTGGCAATATTTTCATTTGATTTAAAATCATTAACTAAATCTTTGGATAGAGCAGGTATATAACCCGAATTTTTCAAAAATGGAATAATAATTAAACATAAAATCGTACTTAGAAGAGTGAAAGTCGTAAACAGCCAAAATAACAATCGATCCATGATAATTGCCATTAATTTCCATTCGTTAACAATTTCATTTCGATCTTCTTCGAGTTTTTGCTTTTGAATTAAATGTTTGAGATGTCTTTCCAGGAGAAACATATTCGAATTGAATAATTGCGAATGTGAACAAGGATTTGCTAGAATTGTTGTTGTTGATACCGGTGACACAGAATAAGATTGTTCAGGAATAAGAACGATCGGCTGAACATGTCGAGACCGATTTGTATGATTCGATTGATGTGAATGTCTCAGCTGACGAATTTCACCATTACCAATCGATGTTTTCGGAAGAAATTCTCGAACTAATTCTTGATCATCGATTTCATTTGATTCGTCATCATTTCCCGATGTATTTCGACGTTTCACTTCTACAAAAAAAAACACACACCCTCAAGTTTTCTGTCAATTTTCATTAGACAAATAAACGAACTGAATTTTTTCTTGAGATTAGTCGAATTTGTCTTTTGATTGTAAATTAAATTTTGATTGTTTTTTTCTGAATCATTAGTTTTCTTTGCAAAACATTGATAAACTTGATCAGTTTCAATGAGATGATGTTCACGTGCATAAATCTCAACAATTTTTCTCATTCCAATAATCGGTGCAACACATCTTACTAACGAATATTTAAATGAATATGGAATTGGAATAACAACAGGTCCTGAATGATGTAACTGAAGGACATAAACAGTTAAAACAATCGACATCGATGTCAATGCCATGACGATCGTCAAATAGATTTCAATCAAAGGAACCATTTCACTTGTGGCTGGCATTGATTCAGCAATTAATAACATGAACACGGAAAAGGCAAGTAAAACAGTTATACCAAGTGTGATCTTTTCACCTGAATCAGGTGGAAGCCAAAAGCCAAGTAAAGAAAGAATGGATAACCATATACAAGGAAATATTATATTAAATAAATAATATAATATACGTCGACGGATATGAACTAGAACAACAATAGAAAACAAATGTTAGTTTCATCGATTGAAATCAAATTTATGTTTTACCATAAATAGTAACATCGGGATAGTAAATTCCTGGACAACATGGATAAGTAACATCGTTTCGTTTAATAGTAATATTAACAATATGCCATTCGCCCGAACGAATATAATTTGTCATATCAACATTATCACGTCGTTTTGTTAGATTAACTTGAGCAGCATCGTATGTCCAAGAACCGAACTTTAATTTACATAATTGATCTATTGTTAACAAAACAAAAAAAAACAATAAATCTAATAGATATTTTCATTAGTTTACCATCGAAAGGAAAAAATGTGACATCAATTTTACATGATGATCGAAATTTGGCTGGTGGTGGCCAAAAAACATGTCCATTATTTTCAACCATCGCTTTACTTTGATAATAACCTTGAGTATAATCATCAGCTGAATTGTATAAAACAATATCAGGCAACCAAATCTTTGAACATGGCAAACGAAGTGTTGTTAAACCATTGAAATCCGATGCATTCCAAACTAAACGTTGATCATACCATTCCTATGTGTTTCCGACATGCAAACAAAATGATTCGTCTTATTTTTTATTCGAATATCAAACCTGTTCAAGCCAAATATTCGTTGTTAAAACTTGATTTTTCTCGTCCTAAGAAATGAATATAATTAACATTGAATAAAAGTCAAGGTAAATTATTCAATTAGAAACAAAAGGAAATCAATGTCTTCTTCGTCTCGTTTCTTGTTCAATGTTGTCTAGTTGCGAAACAATCTGAAATTAATTTTCGGTCGAATAAATCAATGTTTTCGCCTCAAGCAACGACTGAAGTCTCAAGTTGTGTTGATGTCAAACTGCTTTTCTATGTCAATCAAAATCAAAATTAAGTTTTTTTCCCTATTCAATTATCGTTTTATCTTTCTGTTTGTCAATCTCAACAAAAAAGAAAAGAATTTTTTTTGGTCAAACTTGTCCAGTTTCGGTTGATTGGTCTATCGATTTTCTCAATTGAATCAAAATTCAACGTACCATATCACTGAGTTGAGTCAGTGCGATTCCAAATGCCACACTGACTGTATTCGATGCATTGTAAACAGGCCGTGCCGATGGATCATAGTTTCTTAGTAACTGTGCCATTAGACGTTGTTCATCAGGTATCGAATCAGAATCATTAAATGCTAAATGATAGTACGGATTATGATAATAATTTAATAATGGCGGAGAATTTTGGTGATTCGATGGAGACGAATAAATCTGTTGTTCTTTATTGGGTAATGTCAGACTCGTGAACATTAATTGACATGACAACTCGCTAATACTCGACAAAAGAAAGAATAAGATGAAATACATTCGAATTCTTTTGTTTTGTTTTGTTTAATTTGTAATGATGATTAGATGAAAACGATTGTTAGTTTAATATTCAAAAGTCATTCAGTTAGATTCTATTAACGCTATTTCATGTCGAGAGAAGAGACAAATGGATTTGCTCTTATCGTAAGACGAAACAAGAAAGAGAAGAAAATAGAGAATCAACAAAATCTATACTTATCTTTAGCATAAGAGAAAAAGGAATGATACTTTACTTCTCTTCATGCAACAATATCGAAATAACTAACTCTTGACAATTAATTTCATCGTTTTTATTTTTATTTTCGAAAAACAAACCAATCCAACGTACCAAAATCATACCAAAGATTGAGATCCGACGGGAGCCATGCATTTCCCCAATGGCCTACTCCTTGCGATTGACCGCCGCCGAATCCTCCCGAACTCGAGCCAAGTGTTCGTTGTGACGAATAATGTCCACCGCCTGATTTACACTCGGCCTTATCGAAAAGCACGAGATACAATTTTAGAAAAACCAAACAAATCGTTGATGTTTGATGAAACATGTTAAGTGATCGAACGTCATCTTTCAATGTAATATGACGAGAGAAAAAAAAAGAATTTATCTGAAATAAACGATGAGATATTCAGTGTATTTACTGCTAGAGGCTATAATCTATATCGTGCTCGGGTTTTTCCTTTTTTTTTTATATATATAATTCCTATTTGCACGAGTTTAATGACAAGATACATAGGAACTAGAAGGAATGTGAAACATGCGATACAATTCTGTGTACTTTGAATTATTCAAATGATTTGAAAATCTTCTGTCAAGTCCTATTAATCGAAATTGCTAATCAATGAACAAACTAATCAGTTTACATTTTCTTTTTCGAAAGAAAAAAAAAGAGCGTCGTCGTTGTTTTTTTTTCTTCTCTTCGAAATAACAACGAAAATATTTAATTATCAACAAATCGAAATGAAATTATCGAGAGAATTTTCTTTTCATAGTTAATAGTGACATTGTTACAAAAATAATCTTCTGTCTCCTCACAACAATAACAAAAAAGAAAGAAAGACAAAGTTAATACTGTCATTGAGTTCAATGAAAATTAAAAACTTACGATAGATTATTATTTTTCGGTTGAATTGGGAAAAAGAAAACTATTCGAACTGGTTTGAAAGAAGAAAACCTAAGCTGAAAGAATAATGATTCTTTTGTATTGCATCGAGATTGAACAAGTAACAGAATAAAAAAAAAGGAGGGACAACGAACGAGAGAGAAAGCGAGAGGAAACAGTTAGTTAGATCGGATCAGTCGTGTTCTATTTTTTTTTCTTCTTCATCATCATCATCATCTTCTTCTTTTGTTCTTTGCTTTGGATATGATCAATTTGTCATTTCAACTGACATCGACAGGCGGCAATAAAATTCCAATGAATTTAATCTCTTCACGATGAAGAAACAGCTTCGTTCCTTCAAATTAATCTCCTATCTAATAGAAAAGACATCTTTCATTCTCGACAAAAGTAATTTAACTTTACAACAATTTTCTCATCTGTCCCCGACGATTATTTCAACAAAACAAATTCAATAAAAAGAAACTTGATTTTAGTGAATGATTTTTGCACATGTTTTTCACCCACACCTATTGCATTTTCAATAGAAACGGAAACATAATACTCGCTGTATCCTTCCGATATTTTTAGTTCAATAGACGTTATTCAATTCGAAGAGCCCATTTGTTTCCCTATCAGCACATTCATTTTTTTGATTTCAAAAGAAAAAAACCTGACGATTAGTTTCTTTTTTTTCTCTTTCGACTATTTTTAACTTGACGAGTATCGAGTCAATTGAAAACAAATTTGTCTCATTTGAATAAAATCTTTTTTTTTTCTGTTGTATTTGAGTTAATCAGATTAAAATAAATTCGATTTCTTGTTGTATAAGATGATGTAGATGCACTTGAATGAAGTGTCGATATACACACATGTATTCTGTTTCATAAACAACAACGACCATCAATTTGATTGCCAAGGTCAACAGATGTTTTCTGTCATTTTATGTTCGATTTTAACAAGATATATTTTCACTATAAAACTTGTTTAATAGAATGGCAATGTGTTTTGTTTTTGTTGAGAATTTCTAGACTGATTGGTTTTATTCTCAGTTTAATCAACGAAGAAGACAATCGATGAAATCTCTCGTCGATTTTCGTTCTATTTGTTCGAATTCATCCGACGAGAAATAATTTCGTCGAAGCAAAAAAAGAACTCAGAATTTATCAATAAGATTGTTCTTTTTTTTTGTCACTGGTAATTTCACTGTTGATAACGCTATTTAAGAAAAGGTATTCACCTTTCTACTCTCTTCAATTTACTTAAAAAGGCTATTTTAAATTGACTTCCTCTGATAAGTTTCTACTTTTTACACAGTTCAAATGTTTAAACATTGCAGTAGGTTTTTTTTCTCTATTTTTAAAGTACCTTGACTTTGCATGAAATAAAATCTGTCTACATGGAAATCATATAAAATTCAAAATGATGTAATCATTTAAATATATATTTAGAAAGATTTCTCGTGCATTTTCTATGAAAATCGCATCGATTGTAAAAACGTTTTGTTATTATTTGTCTTGCGAAGACGAAAGACAACATTGATGTTGAATACGAATCATAATCGGTTAAGTAAATAGAATTTCGAATGAAAATGTATTGTTGAACACGAAACCTTGTCTAAATTGATTGTTAAAACAACAAAAGAAAAGTGATTCATTGAAATCGTATTCTTTTCTATGACAAATAACTTTTTTTTTCGTTAATTTATGAAGAAAACAAGAAGAAGAAAAAATACCGAAGGCAAAAAGAAGAAGAAGAAGAAGAAGAATACTATTCTATCTCGAAATCGAAAAAAAAATGAAATAATCTTTTTTGTTGTTTTTTTTCGTATATAAATAAGAAGTTATTCATTTGAATTGGGTCTACATCGATGTGAATAGGTTTTATATGGTTGCGTATTCGTTGAATCTTTGAGAATAAATTGAAGTAATCTTGTTTTTCGTAACGTTTGCAACGGTGTTTCGACTTTTTCGCCTTGAATTTGTTCGCGTGATGAAGATTTTCGAATCGAATGTTTTAATAACGTCTGTAAATGTTCTAATTCTTCAAGAATAATTTCCATTCGTCGATTGATAATTTCTAATTCTCTAGTATTCGCTCGAGATGTATTTAAACGTGCATGTTCACGTGCGAGAACGCCGAATTCTTGTCGAAGTTGTTTAATTCTCGAGTAACATTGTTTATCCGAGAAGTTCGCTGATTGTGGTCGACGAGATGCTGAACGTGGTCGTCGATTTGAGTTGTTTGCTTGTCGACGAACAGGTCGAACAGGCGATGCTGATGAAGGACGATTCGTTGATGAAGTTTTATTATAATGATCGAGATAAAGTAACGTATGAGGAGATAAATCACCTTTCAAATGCGGTTGAATTTCAGCGTATTCTTTTGATGACAAACACAGTTGATGATTGTGATTCTTTAACATCGCAATTACCTTTATTAAGAAGAAAAAAAAAAGAAAAATCATTGTTGATTGTGTTTAATTTGAATAAATGCGTGTCTTTTTTTAGTTGACTTACGTTCTGTAGATTTGACTTGACGTTGTGACTTGGATTTGTTGACGCTCCAAGGATAAATGGAACGGTATTCATATCTAAATGATAATGTCTGCCATCGGGATTTGCTGCTGCTGTTGTTTCAGTTTCGAAACTTCTATTAGGTTGACTTGAACGTTTTTTCTTTCGATTTGAACGAATTTTTCGAGGTTTCTGTTGATTGATCAAATTCAAATTTGTGTTATATTCATCTAAAGAAATACGAGTTCTATTTGAATTGAACATTAAAAATGAATTTGTACTTTGAAGATCACCGTTAAATGGTCGAGGACGATGAATATTACTTGTTAATTCACGAAGATTAAGTTCAGCTCTCTAAACAAAAAACAAATGAAATTCGAGATGAAAATGAATCATTTGTCAAATACTTCTCGTTCGCTTTCTAAATTTTTAATTCTCAACGATAAAGATTGTAAAGCAGTTAGCAATTGATCTCGATTCGATTCAGGCAAAGTGACTTTTCTCGACAAAGAATTCGATGGTCTCAACGGTTGATAATTGGAATTAATAAATGGTTTATGTGTTGGATATTCGTAAAATGATAATTGAGAATTATATTCAACTGTATTCATCGCTGTTGTATCTTTCGAATCCCACATATTGATTTCACAAAAACAAAAACCAAAAAGAAGAAGAAGAAGAGAAAAGAATCTTAGCGGTCTGTTCTCTCTTGACTATAAATTTAGTATGGTTGCATGCAACACTACAACTACCTTGCTTTCTTCTCCTCTTTCCTTCTTTCACTTTTTTTTTCTCCTTTTCCCGTGCGACAAGAGAAGAAGTTGTTGTCAAGACGACAATCAGCCGTCATCTTTTTTTCTTTTTCTTCTCTTCTGCTGTCAGCCAGCACGTCATTACAATTAAATGTGTTGTAGAAAAAAAAAGGCAAGATGTTGAACAACTGCTGTTGGCGGTTGATGCGGTTGTATTCTTTTTTTTCTTTTTATTTCTCAAGTGTTCTCTGATAAATAAACCTTTGTAGACCAATTGTAAAGTATGCATAAGAAGACATCCACTTAAATCTTACATCGATGCATTGCAAAATATATAAAGACAAATAAAATAATATTATTTCTTTTCTTTTTTTCTCGTCTTATTTTAATCAATCATATATAAACAAAATTCGTTCGCCGGATTTCAGCAACGAAGAAAATCAATTCGATTCGATAGGAACTGTTTTCTGGATAGAATTTCAGCTTCTCCTCCTGTTGTTTTCTTATTGAATCAATTAATAATAATTCTCTCGAAATACTTAGTTACAGTTATACTTCAAATTAGAGCGACATCTTATTATTAAACAATATTTTCAATAATTAAAAATAATAAAATTCTTTTGATTTTCATAAATAAAATAGTAACGTTGCATATTGCGTCTAAATGAATAAATAAATAGTGAAACTATTATTGTTGTCAGTAACCTCTCCGATTTGAAATGTGCTCATGGTGTTTATTTTCTCAGATTTGAAAAAGAAAAACGAATTGAACTCGAGAAAATGTCTTCACATATCAAACATCTTTGCGAATCAATTAGCCGAAAACAAATTGAAAGTATTCGTGATTTAACATCGGGACATTTAAATGAAAATCATCTTTATCGTCCTCGAGCAACGATCAACGGAAAACGAAAACCATCTTGGACATCATCTCAAAAGCCTCATCCAACGCTTCGACCTGCACATCGTCTTCAAGATTATTCACAACATGTCGAACAAATGAAAGATACTTTAATTGATTTCACTTATTTAACTTTACCTGAAATAAATAATAAAAAACTGCAGAAACAAACGCCTCGAGTAATTTTCTCTTTCTTCTCGTATTCTTTATTAAAAATTCTCTTTGAATCAATTAGCCAAATGAACAATCTTCGTCATCAACATCGAAAACGGCAAGTCCACGTTTACCTCCAATTGTCAACGAACGTATTCCAGTGCCAGCATTTGCTATTGATCTTTCTGAAGAACAAAGATTAAGAAAAATGCGAACTTTTAATGAAACTGTTATTCAAACTCAAGATGTTAATCTACACGGCAAAGGCTACAGTCAAGATTTTGTTGATGTTGTCGAACAAACTCTCCTTTTGGTAACAAAACTAACTGAAATATTCTTCCAATTGAATAGAAAAGACGTTTTTTTTCCTTTCATTTTAAAAAGAGATTAGCAACTCTCGAAAGTCAAACGAAATATCAATCAGTTAGCTTAACTCGTCTTCAAGCATTTACCGAAGCATTAACCCAATTAATCGAAGGTTCAGTAGCATTTGGTTGTGTTCTCGAACGTATCAAAGTAATTCGTTTTCTTTTTTAATTAAAAACAAAATTTAATTCAAAATGAAAACTCGATTATTAGAATGAATACGAATTCTATTTGGATTATTTATTAACCAGTCAACCCGAATACGGAACACATATTGCTGAACAATTGAAACGATTACGTCAAGCTCAACCGAATTTTTCTCGAGCTGATTCAGAATTATTTGATATCGATCAAATCGAACAGCAAACACGAGATGCTTTACACAAAAATAAAATTCTCAATCAACAACTTAAACAACTCAAACAACAAGAAGCGAAACCAAAAACTGAAATATCCGATGGTAATTCGATTGGTTTGTTTTATTTCGAAAAGGTTTTTATTGAATAATTTTAGTTCGAAGTGTTGAAATTGCTCGAACATCAACAGAAGTTAAAATCAAAAGTCAATCGGAACAAATTAATGAAATGAGACAAACTATTTTCGAATTACTCGATCATATGAGCGCGAGAAAACAAGAATTAACCGATAAATTTGTTCCAGTTTCCATCTGCACTCAACTTCAACAAGCAATTCGAGATACTGAAGTTAGTTGTCTTTTATTTTGCTTTTTTTTTAATCTGGAAATTCGATTTAGATGGATGTCATCAAAGCAAATAAACAAAACGAAACTTTAATCAACGAATTAGCGAATTTAGAAGAACGAATCAAACAAGAAATTCTTTCCTATGATCAAACTGAATTTGCTCCAGAAAATGTTCAGTTAGTTTTACATCAATTTCTATTTTCATTCAACTCAATTTGTTTTCTTTTAGACAAATCATCGATTTATTATCGAAGATCGATGTTTTACATTTCAATCGATCGATATCCGGTGCTGATTCAAATGACGATCATTACTTTTTACATACATATGATGATTATTTTTCTTAAATTATATACAAATATATAAAATCAAGTTTTATTTTCTTGAATATATAAAAGAGAAATGATTATTGTCCACTACAACAACTGTTTCGAGATTTTTTATTTTCGTCTGTGTTTGCAACCGGATCTGCTAATCTGACGATATTACGTTCAGCTGATTTGAGTCTCTCTTTTTGTTTCAAAATTTCATCGATCAGAGATCGAACTGACGTTTCAATGTTAATATTGTCTTTGGGTGATGTTTCGAACCATTTAAAAAAACTTTTTTCATGACAATAAGCATTCATTTGATCAGCATTATTAACTAAACTTTCTCGAGCTAAATCACACTAAAAAAGAAGCTTTTTTTATTGAAAATCTTGTTTCATTTCGTCTCGTACTTTATTTGTCAAGAGAAGACAAGGAATAGTACCTTCATCGGGTAATTGAATTTGGCTATCGAGATCTGCTTTCCATTTCAAAACAGCATCGAATGTCGATGAACGACTGATATCAAAGACAATAATACAACCAATTGCATTTTTATAGTAACCTCGAGTCAAACTACCATATCGTTCTTGTCCAGCGGTATCCTACATAAACTAAATTTTATTTTTTTGGAAAAATTAAAGACTTTTCTTTTTACCCAAAGTTGAACACGAGCAACGGTATTATCATCGATTCTAACTATTTTCAGTGCCGATTCAATGTCAATCTGAATTTTAAAACGAATCAAATTCCAAGTAATTCGATATTGATGAGTCAACGCTTACAGTTGATCCATAATGTGGTGAGAAATAATTGTGAACATAACGTTGGACAAGGGATGTTTTACCCGTTGCAATTTCTCCAATAACTAAAATTTTGAAAAGATATTCGCGTTTTTGTTCGTCATTTGTAATTGATGATGATATCTAACAAAAAAAAACGAATATTTTCTCTTCTCTCTTTCTTATTATTTGAAGTCAAGACAAACCATTTTTTGTGACACGTTGAATTCAAACTAAAAGCTAAATGATATATGACACATAATTTCGAACAGAACAAAAGAAATCCATGACGCATTGTGAATTATCAGTAGTCAACCACCAGGTGGATTCTTTCTTTTGCATGAGTCATTATTTCAATGTAATAAAAAGAAAACGTGATTTTTCAAAATATATTCTATGACTCATTTTGATTTTACAGAACTAAACCGTTCATAAAATGTAGTAGTGACTAGTAGTTAGTTGATTTCTATAGACAAAGCATTGATTTATTATCGCAGATCGATAGAGATATCATCAAATTCAAGTTTTATTTTCACGAATATACAAAAGAGAAATGATTATTATTCACTACAACAGCTTTTTCGAGATTTTTTATCGTCGTCTTTGTTTTTAACTGGATCTGCTAGTCTGACGATATTACGTTCAATTGGTCTGATTGAATCTCTGCTTTTCAGAATTTCATCGATCAGAGATCGAATTGATGTTACAATGTTAATATTTTCTTTGGGCGATGTTTCGAACCATTTAAAAAAGCCTTTCTCACGACAAAAAGCATTCATTTTATCAGGATAATTAACTAAACCATCTCGAGGTAAATCACACTAAAAAGAAAAAAAAATTATTGAAAATCTTGTTCTTTTTAAAATTTTCTTTCGACGTACTTTATTTGCCAAGAGAAGACAAGGAAGATTGCCACCATCGGGTAATTGAACTTTACTATCGAGATCTGCTTTCCATTTCAAAGCAGCATCGAGCGTTGATGCACGATTGACATCAAAGACAACAATACAACCAACTGCATCTTTATAATAAACACGAGTCATATTAGTAAATCGTTCTTGTCCACCGATATCCTACATAGAGAAAATTCGATTTTTCGAAAAATTAAAAGACTTTTCTTTTTACCCAAAGTTGAACACGAGCAACAGTATTTTCATCGATTTGAATTATTTTCAGCGCAAAATCAACGCCAATCTAAATTAAAAATCAATCATAATCCAAGTAATTCGATATTTATTAGTCAAAACTTACAGTTGATCTATAATGCGGTGAGAAATAATTTCGAACATAACGTTGAACAAGAGCTGTTTTACCTGTTGCAAGTTCTCCAATAACTAAAATTTTTAACTGATAATCACGTTTTTGATCTTCATTATAAACCGATTGTGATGCCTAATAAAATACAAAAATGTTATCTTTTTTTGTTATTTCGAAAAAACGCAAAACAAACCATTTTTTGTGACATGTAGAATAGAAACTAAATGCAAAACGACTACATATTTATAGGTCTAAGTATTCACGACATTTATGACGTTTATGACATATCACACATAATTTGTAACAGAACAAACGAAATCCATGACACACTGTGAATTATCAGTAGACAGCCACCTGGTGGATTCTTTCTTCATCTTGAGTCATTATTTCAGTGTGATAAAAAGAAAACGTGATTTTTCAAAATATATTCTATGACTCATTTTGATTCTGTTGAACTAAACCGTTCATAAAGAAGAAATCTAATTCGTGCAATGGTGACTAGTAGTTAGTTGTTTTCTTCTTTCGTTTCTATATACGTAAAGTATTGTGTCCACATGGTCTCGAACGCGAAGAACAAAGAAGAAAAGAAAATTCATTTCGTCATTTGAATGAACATTATGAATCGACAATATCAAATAAATTCATCTGTTGATTTTGCTTTGTCTCAATCGTTTTCTCGTCGACAGATCGTAAAAATTTTGTCGAAAACCCAATTTGACTTCGAAACATAATATTTCGATCGTTTAGACGATGATAAATTCGTATCAAGACTCGTCAATTTCTCCTCAAACAACGACAAATCTATCGAATCCACGTTGTCGTCATTGTGGCAAATTCTATTGTCAAATAGATTTTATATTTTCCTGGATTTCACGTTACCAAAATTCGGACGATAAACATATTCAACAGATAATCTCAAAGTATTTCATTTCATAAATTTTGTTTTTCAAAAGTGTATTTCCGTTTGAAAGATGTTTGCCGAAAGGTGAAGCGCAGAATGTTTGCGAAAAACGTTTAGTTGATTGGTACAATTCAACAAAAATGAAACAAGAACCTCCATCGAAATGGTCTACCGATTATTTTCTTTGTCAATCGATTGTTTACTGTCGAGATGAATCTTTGAATTTAACTCGTTTATCAACAATCTATCCGAGTCAAACATTCCAAACACAAAATCGAGCAGGTTTATATCAATTGTGTTCGAACGGTCGTTACATAATCGCTGACGATTGGTGTCAAAACTATAAAGGTTATCGTTTAGCTGAGTTCGTGCGTTGTCTTACGATTTACAATCAATACGAAGAACAATGTCTTCTCATGCTGCCCGAATTGCATCGAACGACACAAACGGATTTCATTCAAAGTATGACCTGGCACGAGCATTTGCAACTCTTTCTTTTTATTACGTAAATTGAACAGAAAAAAACTAGTCGATATTTTCATTTTAAAATTTGCTTTTGTTGTTGTTTTAATAAAAGATCGAATCGTGTTTATCAATGTGAACCCGAAGGCGGTCGAATCAATCCAATAAACGAATACGAACTTCCATCGTGTCGACATAGTCTCGCGCAAATCACCTGCGATCAACAATCGTTCGTGTTTCTCGCGTATGAAAATCCATCGGTGAGCGTTGATCTTTGGTTAATCTCGTCGATGGCAACATGGTCTCTCCTAAAACGTTGGACATCGGATCAAATCTTTTCTTCATCGACAAATCTCAACGAAAGTTCATTGAATATCTGCGGCATCGCTTCAATGCGTTATGCCAATTCGAAACTGCATATTTTAGCTCGACATGAACGTCATTGGTGTGTTCATTTGTTTGCCATTGTTGTCAATGAGAAATGTCAAGAATTGATTGCTCAACGACGAATTGACATCGATTTAACACTTCTACGTTTTGCTGGAGAAAATTTTCAAATGGAAATTTTGCCTGATGAACAAGGTTGGTTGTTCGCGATTCGACGATCGTATCTTATTCATTTACATTTCAATGGAAAAGATGCGGAGAAAATCTTTTTACCGACAGTAAAACGTTGTGCAGACTCGATTTATAATGTTTGTATCATGGATGAGAGAGGCAAACGACGAGAAAATGGAAAACATTTAGTTGTACGTGATGTCAATTCAATTCGATTCTATAAACTTTAAATTTGTCATTTTCGAAAATTGAATCTATTTGTTTGTGTTACTGTTGTTTTCTTTGAATTTATTTTTGAGCACTTTATTATTATTTTTTTTGGATTTTTTGTTATTTGTGAAAAAAGAAAATCTACAAATGAAGAACTTTTCTATACAAAACAAACGTGAATAACATGCAACGTTTCCTTAAAATTTTCAAGCAGCAAAACATCGAGATCAATAGAAAAATAATTGGCAAATAGTTGTTTCGTTGAATTGGTTCAGTTTTTCTATGATTGAGATGAATTGTAACTGAGGATTTCATTTCTCGTCGTATTTCATAAGTTAAATCGAGTGTTAAAAATTTTGATACCTTTCGAAGTTTGTTAACAGTTAATTTGTCGGAAGTATTCGATAGTAAACGAAGGATATCAGCTTTCGTTTTTTCTAAGGTTCTTTCGATTTCGATATGATTCGAACTTTTATTTTGTACGACTGGTTTTATTGGACCTAGAAAAAATATCATAAAAAATCTGGATTATTTGAGATTTAATTACGTTCAGGTATTCGATATGCATTGTTAGCGAGTTTATTTGCTAGGGAAATTAGTTTGAAAGCATCGGTTTTGTTTTGATATTTGTCGACAAGATGAAGAGCATATTGACGGATGAGATAACGATCTTCTGATGAGAAGTCAACTTTCGATATTTCGAAATTGAAAAGCCATTTTTGCAAATCTTTTGCAATGGTTTCCATATTAGAATCATTTTCACTCAAGATTTTCAAATCATTAACATTGATATGCAATTTACTTTTGAAAATTTCATTTTCTAATCTGTCTTTAAAATAAAAAAATCGAATAGATATATTCAATGAAAATATTACCTTGTTCGCCAGGTTCTTCGTTCTATTGTTTTTTTAACTGGATGCCAGAAATTATTCGGTCGTTGAATTATATGATTCCATAAATACCGACCTGAAGGTTGAAGAGTACTCAGTTCCGAAGGTAATACTATCGTCAGATTTAATTGCAAAGCTAATGTTAGAAAGAAATATTCATGAAATAAAGAAACACCACGCCAATGAACTTCACGGGCGATAGATTGAAGCATTCGTCGACTTAATCCAACAACATTCACCATTGTATGAGACCATGGTGGAATAAAATTGCCAAAAGCCATGTACCATAACCAATATGATGTTTTTCCTAGTAGATTCAGTTGACTATCACGAACAACAAGATCGTTCGTTCTTGAATAAAGTCGATGAATTGAACGAAATGCGTTGACACTCGGAATAAAAACATCATCTTCAATAAGCCACACAAACGAATATGTTTTGTTGAATACACAAAAATGAAGAAGAGCTTTATCCCAAGCTGTGACATAATGTCGATCGTCTCCTAAACGCGTCGTTTGACTGTAACCATATGAAATACATTCGTCTGTTGTTATATTCACAATTTGAATATTCGATAAATTTTTCACTGAAGAATCATCGAAATTGTGTTTATCTATTACAACATAAATATCGACGTTATCTTGTTTCAGATTTTTTCCTAATTCTTCAGCAAAATCAAACGTTTCGAAATCTGCCTTTTTAGTTAAAAAACAGAGAGCAGATACGAAACCATGCACTGAATTTCTCCGATAAAACCATATTAATAAGAACAATATCCAACAAATTGGCTTATTCATCTGTTGAGTTTGAGTTCTCAGTCAGAACGAGAAAAAGTATGTAATGTAAGAAGTTAAATTTGTAGAGCTTCTCTTTTGAAAATTCACTTTTATTATTTCTTTCAACAACAATTGTAACTTTACAAAAAAAAACAACTTTCTTTTTTTGTTGATTCTATTTTTGATACAAATGAGAACATGAGTTTTCTGAAATATACTCTCGAATATTTCATCATATGGAAACAAATTATATTTGTTCTACTTTAATAAAAAAAACTTCATTTCAAAAGAAACATTCATCATGTCTCTAAAACATCGACTTCAATCGTTATATAAAACTGCTCATAAAACATTTGATACACTCAATCTATTCGATTCGAAATCATCCAATATCACAATCGTTCATCGTGAAAAATTAACAACTCGTCTTTTTCTTTTTCTATTCCTCGTATTGATTATCATTCTACTGATATACACATCTTTTCGTGTACAAGTCAAAAGTGAAACTATTGAAGCACCAACACAATCGGTCTACGAAAATCTGCGAAAGAAATATGCAGATACTTTAGAATGTCTCTGTGAAAAAATTTCGATTCCCTATGGCAAATTTGTTAACATTACTCCGTCGTTTCATCAAGTTTGTTCAAGTGATTTTGTGAAACAAAATTGGATTGATTTTACATTCGAAATCGATCGAACATCGATTTGGCCAATTGATATCCGACAAACTTTAAGTTCTCTTTGGCGATTAATCGCGACACTTTGTCAAACGTCAATCAACACGACAAATAATGCACTCGATCAATTTACTGATTCGCCATTAACAAGTTTAATGATCCTGCCCGAAGAATTATTAAAAGCAAAAATGGAAGCAAATCTCGAAGATCTACGACAAATTTCATCAGCAACTCTCACACGACCATTAACATTTATTCAACGAATCATCCAAGCAAATGAATTTATTACTGCTGTATCAACGAATTACATTGCTGTCACAGAAGCATTCGGTCTTAATGATATTTATGGTTCGATCGATGATATATCATTTTATATCGGCATATTCGGAATACGATATCGAGTCAATGAAACAACAACAACAGATTGTACTTGTAAAACAAACGGATCATGTCCAATACCTGCTAAACTTTATTTATATCGTCAAACAGAACAATATGGAATTTATGATTTAACAAAAATCAAAGCTAATGAAACAATTAACGGCATTATTATCGATTGTTTTCCATTGAAAATGACACTTGCATCATCATTGGAATGTTTTTATAATAAATCTTGTGTTGATCTTATTCTTTCTGCATATGACAAATCAATCAATATTTCAATTCTTAATTCAACTAAATCAAGTCGATTTCCTCTGACAACAACAATCGAATCCATTGTCAATGAACTTTTCCTTGAACAACTGGATATTCAATTATTTTTTGATAAATATTATCTTGAATGTTCACCTATCTATTGTCATTATATATATTCATCACGATTTGATTGGATTTATGTTATCTCGACTCTTCTTGCTCTCTTTGGAGGATTAAATACAGCATTACGTTTAATAACTCCGTTTATAGTTCAACTTTATTTTATGTTAAAATATCGACAACCTGCACAAACTCGAACAGAACGTAGGATTTGTTTGCTTATTTAAATAAAATTTCTTCTTATTATTATTCTAGGACACTCAATTCGAGTACATCTATTAAATTTTATTCAGAAAATCAAAAGAAGTATACTTGAATTAAATATATTTTCCAAACAATCTCAAGATGTAAATCGTATTCAACACGGTCGAAATGCAACTCGATTATATATTATATTTTTAACAATTTCTTTGACAATTTTAATTATTTACACTTCAGTATCAACTCAAATAGTTACGTACACCACTGAATATCCGACAGAAAAAGAATACGAATATTTATTTGAAGAATATAATCAAACACTTCAATGTCCATGTTCGACAGTTACAATTCCCTACGAAGAATTTCTTGAAATCACTCCGGTTTATCATCAAATATGTACAAGTGATTTCGTTCAACCGTGGTTCTACAAAAATTTGTTTGTTCGTAATCAAACTGAAACTGTGGTGGATTTTATTGCATCAGTTTCAACGTATTTTCAAGCTTTAGCAATGCTATGTGAAGCAGCTAGTTTAACTTTAATTGATGCAATACATCAATTTTCTTCAACTATTTTCATAAATCCTCAAATTTTACCGTCGAATCTGTTCTATTTACAGATCAATGCATCGGTTACAACATTTCGTCAACTAACTCAAGCGGATTTTCTTCGAACAATGTCATTAATCGATGCAGTTCTTCAAGCAAATCAATATATTAGTAGTACATTGAGAAATTCAATTTTACGACGAGATTATTTTCCTGAATATGAACAATCTGATTTGGGTCCAATAAGAATAAGTACATCGAGTATGGGAGCTATAGAAGAAAATGATGATCTTTGCTTTTGTTCTTTGAACTCGACCTGCAATATATATAATCGTGTAACCATACTTGGAGTAACATACGATATGTATTCGGAACTTCCAGGCATTCGTGCCGATTGTTCTGTTGTTAATTCTGTTTTACGATCTTCATTAACATGTTGGTATAATAATAGTTGTCTTCAAAAATTTCAAACAATTATTCAACAAGCAGGAATCTCCAATATTCCACATACAAATCCACTGAATCCTAATCTGTTGACATTATTTCCATTGAATACTCCGACACGAACTATATTTAATCAAATTATGCTCGAACAATGGAATATTTTAATTTCCTATGAAAAATTCTATAAAAAATGTCGTCCAATATCTTGTACGTATACTCATCAAAGAAGAAGTGATACGATCTATATAATTACAACAGTTATTGGTCTTTTTGGTGGACTTAATATTGTTTTTCGAGTGATTAGTCCTCTCATTGTTAGTCTCGTTCTTCGTTGTATCCGTAGAAAATCGAATTCATTACAAAACTCAACAATCATTCGTAGGCGATCGAATTGAATCCTTTTGTTTTTATTAAAAATCTGTTGTTATTTTTTTCAGAAACTCCTCGTATTCCTCGTTTGAATTTATTCGATCGAGCTCGAACGAAACTTTCTACATTGAATTTGTTCGATAGTGAATCCAAGAACGAAACTACAATAAAATATGAACGAATGTCAACACGAGTTTATATTCCATTGCTATATATTTGTTTATATTTTATAATTATTTTTATCTGTTCATCCAAAGAAACATTAACTATTCAAGTTGCAAAACCATCTCAAACCGATTACGAACAATTATTGTCAAGTTATTCGACAACACTTCAATGTCCAAATGAACAAATATCCGTTTCCTATAAAGAATTTGTTCATATTCAAACAAGTTTTCATCAAGTATGTTCAAGTGATTTTGTAACATATATTTGGCAAATATGTTTATATACTGATGGAGATTATTTTTATCGAGAGAGAGCTGATATTCGTCAACGTGGTGCATCGTATTTTGTTTTTCTTCAGCTTTTATGTGAACTTTCACAAACAACACTAAATAATGCCAATGAGAAATTTCTTAGTGATACTTTTATTAGTGGTCAAATGATATCCGAAGATGATTTTCGTTCGCAAATTGAAACAACTTTCAATCGATTTAAAACGGTTACTTCGGACAAATTTTCAATTATTTTAAAATTAATTTCTGAAATCACCGAAGGAAATGCGCTTGTTTCGAGTTATTCTTTGAACTGGTTTTGGGCATTGAAAAATAGTTCAATTCCAACGATTCCTACTCAAGCTGTTCAAATGCCGAATGGATGTTCATGTGGAACGAGATCGGATTGTCTGCAAACCGGAGGATTTTATTATCCATTTTCTGATGTTTTACAAGTTTCAATACCTGGATGGAATATTGCTTGTTCATCGGTGGAAACATTGTTACAATCAACATTCGAATGTTTTTATAATCAAACATGTGTTGATTTCATTTTGTCGGATTTACTTCAAGAATATTTCGATGATTTTCATTCATTTGTTAATATATCAGCGATGAATTCAACAGTTGACAGTCGATTTCAAATCAATACAACAATTCAAGAAATAGTCAATGCAAATTTCATTGAACAATGGAATATTGATGTATCTTATGCGTTGTACTATAATCATTCTGTTATTAGTTATTGTTCATATACAATTATCAAATCGAACAGTTTTATTTATATGTTAACCAAAATTATTGGACTTTATGGTGGACTAACAGTTACTTTACGTTTTCTTGTTCCTTATCTAATCAAGTTAAGTGTCAAAATTAAAAATTATTTCAATAGAAAAACGGCAACTGTTGTATGTGAATAGGACATTTTATTGCAGAGAAAATATAAAAATATATTTCATTTCATTTATGATTGCTTTGTCTCTTCAATTTGTTTGACAGTTTCGTTTAATTTCGGATCATTGCCAGCTGGTCGACGCATTTGAAAAAGACGATCAACTTCTGCATAATCCCCGAGATAACCACATCGAGCAATGGGATTTGCAGCAGCTGTATCAAATAGACCTTGAGCTGTAATAAACTTTCGTTGAATATGTACACCAATAACTTGACCTAAGACTAGATAAGTTTTCGTGGGATTTCCATCGATATCATGTAAATGTGTCACAGAAATAAGACGACATTCAAACGATGCTGGTCTATTCACAATTAAGAATCAATTATTGTACTGTTTTTCTTTTGTCTAAATAACTTACGAATCTCGAACACGTGGTGCTTTGACTAATCGACAAGGTGCAGGTTCTAATCCCGCTAAAGTCATTTCATTAATTCCATACGGAGCAACAAATGATGTTGTATTCATTTGTTCAGCTAATTGACGTGTTGCTAAATTGAATACGAATTCGTTGGTTTGTTCAACATTTGTAACTGTATCTTTGTAACCAGACGATGAAAATCCAACGATATGAGGAGATTCACTGAATGCATTGAAGAACGAATATGGAGCGAGATTAACACGACCATCGGCAGATTGTGTTGAGATCCAACCGATTGGACGAGGAGCTACGATGGCTTTGAATGGATCATGTGAAAGACCATGACCGGATTTCATTTCATAAAAATGTACGTCACTCATTATTCAATCTAATACATCGATTTACAATGCATTTTTATATCGAAAGAAACTGCTTTGTCATAGAGAAAGAAGCAGAAAAAAAAATGTTACCATTATTCTTTATCATTTTCCTCTCTTTCTCTCTCTGTGCGTGTGTTTATTGATAAAAACGATCGAGGTATATTTCGACTTGAATTTGATTTGACCGTTGTCATAAATCATTGCTCACAAGGTACATTTGACTATCAAAGAAAAAGAACGAACATCGAAATAAGTACAGTTGCTTTCAACTAAAGATTTGTATTGTTGTAGGTCAGCACCTCTTCTTATTTGTCTCATCTTGATGTACTACGACGTGCGAAGAAATCAATTCCTGCCATTTCACAAATATTACATCGACGTATGAAGACGTACGTTCATTTATTCGTTTTTTTTCCAATCGAAACATTGTCCGTGTTTTTTCTTTTTCAGTTAATATATTTCTAAGCCGCTAAAATGTTATTATCCTATTGAATTTGCAAAAAAGATTTCTACGGGTATTGATTTTGTTTCTTTTTTTCATAAATTTTCAATCGAAGAAAGTAATTCTCTATCAATTAGACATCGAATTTTTGTCTTTCGCCAACAAATTCAAACCTTGGTTTCCAGCGACCATTGACATTATCGTTAAGATGGATTTTTTCATTGTTAATCACAAACCAGCCGATTTGAAACAGTGAAAATCTGTTCAAGAAAGTTTTAAAAATCAATTAGCTTTTTTTTTGCCTTCATTTAACATCAATGGATTATATTCAATCAACAAAATAAAATTCATTAAAAAGAAAAAAAAAGAAAGATTTTTATTAAAAACGAGGCGGATTTGACACTACTTCTTCGTAGGGAGGAGGTGGTTCTTCATGAATAAACGGATACGAACAAGACGATATCGTCGGTTGAACAAAAACATTGACATTTTGCCGTGATCTCACAAAACGACGTCGTTGTTGTTGTTGACATTTATGTATACAACAAGTTAAACAAGATATAAAACTACAAAGTAAAGCAACGACACTAATTGCAATGACAGTTGGTGAAAAAATAGTCCCATTATTGAAACATTCGCCACTAAAACTTCCGCATTTTTCATTATCTATGTCAACAATAAAATCGAATTGAAATCATTTTTAAAAAAACGTTTTCTCTTACAACTGCAACACCATTCATCGTTTCCACTCCGACACGATTCTAAAAATCGTCAAATGAAATATCAAAATACATCTTCACGTTGAACAACCTACGGTCATAAGATTCACAAGTTTTAACTCGATCGATCAGACTGAACAATAGAGATATACATACGAAATCGAGCATTGATAAACAACACGCACGAAAACCAAAATCTTTTCTTTTTCTCAATAGAGAATATTCGTATATCATCGTTGTCTTATCTTTTCATTGCTTAGTTAGATAACAAATAGAACTTTTCCATATGAAATTTATTTATTTGACAACAGTTTTTATTTATTTAAAATAAAATAATTTGAATAATAGAATTTAGCTCGTTGTAAAATCCGTTCGATCGATTGACGAGAGAGATTTTTCGATCTCGATGAAGATGATTTCGATGAGAAAAAATATCGATGCAGATCTTCTTCATTCGAAAACGAAAGAATCTTTTCACGATCTTCTTCAAGAATCGAAATACAAAGACAAATCGTAAACAACGATCGATGACAGATCTTCGATTTGAAATCAAAATTCAACGAATAAATCCAAATCAATTCAAGAATTCGAAGAATTTGATCGAACGAATAAAATTCTCGTTTACAATCGAGTAATAACCAACGGTAAACAAATAAATAACTTTCACTATTACTCAACAAATCAATTGTCTTCCAAAGTTGATAATCAATCGATTGAAATAAGAAATTAAATAAATTAAAACGATGATTCATTTCGATTTGATCGTGATCAAATATCGAATTCATATAACGTGTCATCAATGAACAGTAAGCAAAGTAACTCAACGATTCGTTTTCAAATACGTAAACTATCGGAGTTAACATATCAGTCATGCCTTGACTATATTCGGGATTTGGATGATAGACAATATATGTCATCATTATATTAAAAATTGATTGTTTATTTTCTAAAAAAAACTCAATTTTTATATTCGAAGAAAATCGAAAAATAAGAAATTTTACTTTTAATTGATTTGACATGTCGATCTGTACGATGAACATCCTTAAGAATTGTATCAGCTAATTTCAGATAAAATGAATCACCACGAGACACTCGTTCTTGCCAAACTCGTTTTAATCTATAAATTCAAATCATTTTTTTGATGAGAATTTGCAAACTTCGAATTTACTTTTCATAACGAATTTTTGCTCGATTTTCAAAGATTTTCTTTTCTTTTGAAGTCATTGATGGTGAATAAATATTCAAAAGATAAGGCCATGTTAATTGACGAGTTTTACGAGATTGTTTTCTATTACAAATATGTTCATGTAAACGATCGATATCAATAAGAGAACCATCACGATTCAACAAACGTTTCTTTCTTTGATATCCAATACAACTTTTTAATAAATCTAAATTTATGTTTTCAAATCAAATCTTTAGAATATTGAATTGATTTTCGTTTACCTTTGACATTTTCCCAGATTTGTCTCCGTTGAATCTTAGATTGAGTTTCGACATTTTTTTGTGTTCGAATTTGTTCACGTGAAATTAATTCTAAATGCATTTTCTCTCAGTTCTGCTGATTCGAATGAATTTATATAGCTAAGAGATCATCAATCAGTTGTTTACACTCTCTTTCATCTTTTCATGGAAATAAGTAAGATGATTATTAACCCATAATCAGTTTCTTTTCTTTTTGATTGTTCACATAAACGCAAAAGTCGAATATCTCTATTAACTAAGATTATTGTTGAAAAGCGAATTTGATTTTTAAATGATAGCAGCATATTATTGTTTTTATTGGCTTATAAAAAGAAACAAAGAAATCATTGTAGAATATCATAAATGATTAAAAAAAACAAGTGTTGAGAAGATTGAGTCGTTAAAGTGGAATGTACACACAAAACAAGCGAGAAAAAAGAAACACATGCATTTATAGATTGGTCATTTTATCTGATACTTCATATTAGGCTTGATTATTCTATATACAAGCATCCACTTTCATACACACACAAAGATTGACGAGCATTTAAACAAGAACAAAAAAAAAGAGATTCATTCGTCGCAATACTTTCAATTGCACAACAAACGGATACATGATGATTACAATATAAAGAGAATGATAGAAGAAGAAGAACGAAAAAGGAAGATTATAATAATGTGCAATAGAGTTATTTGAGAGAAAAATCACTAAACTCGAATTAAAATACTGATATTCAGAATTAAACTTCGGTTGGCTCTTGATAAGCATATGGATTTGATGCGGCAGGAGGACTTGAAAGTTGATTATACGATGGCGGAACTTCATCACGAGACATTCCAGCAAGTTGATGAACAACCATTCGCTGAGGTGGCGGAGGAGTTCTCGATCGACGTGATGATGATGATTGGGGTTGTTGTTGTTGTTGTTGTTGTTGTCGATATTCTCCTTGTTTACGACCTGTTGATGATGACGAAGGACCTGGTTCCTATAGAACAGAAAAAAAAACAATCAAATAAATCGAAATGTCATTTAAAACAATCTGAATAGATTATTATTATAAAGCAATAAAATGAAGCGGGGTCAAACAAAATGTAGGTGTTTCTCTCTCTTTTTGCTAGTTGAGCAAGAGCATAATGGATTACAAATGAGACAAACAAATACGAGTAACACTTGACACCACTTATTAACAATAAATAAATCAAACTTACCACACGGAATGTGAATTTTTTCTGTAGAAGCTGAAAGAAAATCGAATGAAAGCACGAGAAATCTCAACGAATACTTACAGGTGAACCTTCGTTTGTATTTTGAAATTGTCGTTGAATTTGTTCATCATCTTCCGACGAAACATCTTGATCAAACTGTCCGGTCTGTTGAGCCGCTCTCAAATGCGCTGGATTATGATAATGATGATGTTGATAATCGTTTTTCGATTGCGGTGATTTCGGTGATGCTGATCGTTCATCACGTTTCGGAAGAAGCGGTGCAGGCACATCGTTCGAACGTTTTTTTGTTGGTAATTGTATTGCAGATTGTTGATTTGATCGTAATGAATGAAGTGATTCGGTTAACGATTTACGAGAACCGAATGGCGTTGTTCGAGATCGAGTTGATGGCAATGGAACTGCATTTAAATTCGGATCATCTTCATCGAGATCGTCTCCGTTCGGCGAATACGAACGTTGCGGTGGCAACGGACGAAATCCTGGCAATGAACTTGCTTGAGGATACGTCACGGGAACCGTTATCGGAACTTGACGATACGATGAATGCGTACTGATTATTGGCGAATTACGTGTTGGTATTGGCGGTGGTAATGGTGGAGGTTGATTATTAGTTTCGGTTGATTCAACTAAATGCGATGTTGACGATGTATCACCACGTAAAATATCTTTTTTATATCGAGAATTATCACCATTGAAATTACCACGATTACCCCATTGAGTTTTACCTCCGCGTCTAAAAACACATTTTTTTTTCGACAATCTTTTCAAATTAATTTTTTTTCACTTACTCATTCGCTATTTTTTCCACTAAAATAATTCAAACAAATAATTAGATTTTTGGATTTCAATTATACGAAGTAAACTCACTGCTCGGCGTTCGACTTTGTACCGATTTCGCTTTTCGACGTTTGAGAAAAATCAGTGCAGCAACAATAATCGCAACAAGAAGCGCAAGTAGAATAGCACCAACTACCAAACCAATTATCAACGGAACTTTATACGATTCTATTCAATAAATTAAATTCAAATTGATTGATTCGATTTGAATAACTTACTTCCTTGTTGACCATCGCTATTTAAACTTTTGTGTCCATTTGCTGAGGCTAAATCAAAGAAGAAACAATATGATCATGGATTTATTTATTTATCTGTTCGATTTCTCAACGCAAACTTACGCATAACATTAATAACAAAATGTTGTTTGACGGTTTTGCCTCGTGATTGTGCTTGACATTGCATTGAATGTTGTCCTGGATTTTGATAAATTCTTTGCAATTGTCGTTCATGTCCAAAAACACTCATGCCCGCTGTCGGCATATTCATCTGTGGTTGTAAAGGATATTGATTTCCATATGGATTTTGATGACCATAATAATTCATCATGTTATTCGTTGAATGGTTATTAGTTTGACTAAGATCATACCAAACATAGGACGGATAAGGATTTGCTTCGATTTGACAATCCATGGAAATCGGTCGTAATGCTTCGCCTTGTAAAGTAACTGTTGGTATTGCACCTGCTTCTAAATCAGGACCATATTCGATATCAATCGGTGTATCTCGAATGAGAAAAACATCGATATTATTCGTTGATTCGACTTGACAACGAATAGTTCCATTGTGATCAGCACGTGTTAATGGACGTTGACTAATAATTGTTCGTGTAACAATATGTTCATTGACTGTGTCATTATAGAATTTATTGTTCGGCAATGTTGATGATGGTGTTCGAGTTGAAATAAACAAATCTAATCGTGGCAAATGTTCAACAACTGAATTAGATGATCCAACGCGATTTAAATTATTATTATTTGCTGAGAATGATGCTGAGGGTGGTTGAGGTAATTTAAATGTTGAACGAATAATTGATACTGAACATGAAACACGTGACGAACTATTGTTATCTTCACTGACATGAGCATTTTCGATTTTTAATGATGAAATATCAATAGCACTGAGAATATTCACAAATGTTTGCCAATTTGTATCGACAGCTGAATAATAACCAACAGTTGTTGGATCAAGTGAATGAATTGTTAAACGATTATGTCGTTCATCGTAACTAAATTTCGATTTATTTGAAAAGCCAACATTATTGATATATAATGAATAACCATTTAAACCGATATAGGTTACTTTTGTTGATGGTGGAGCAACAGAAAATGTAAATGATTCAGATAAATTACCAACTAAATAGTTTTCACTTGGTCCAGAAGGATTTTGACCAATTGGTTGATCATTTGATGGTTGTTGAAATTGATTGACAAGTGGCGGAACTTGATAACCTTGGCCTGATTGCATTGGATAACCACTACCACCACCCATATTTCCTTGATAATACTGTTGTTGATGGCCAAACATTCCATTTTGTTGAGGATTCATTTGATACTGTTGTTCATTGATTTGACCTTGTTGAGGATTTATTGGCATTTGTTGCTGTTGATTCATCTGTGGCTGTTGTTGTTGTTGTTGTTGTTGTTGATTCATTTGAATCTGTTGTTGGTTTATTTGAGGTTGTTGTTGTTGTTGATTCATCTGTGGCTGTTGTTGTTGTTGTTGATTCATTTGAATCTGTTGTTGGTTTATTTGAGGTTGTT
>ERZ778019.1479-NODE-1479-length-31239-cov-12.815097_pt1 | contig 31239 bp, 29 predicted proteins | sample MGYA00375749_ERZ778019 | MGnify/ENA primary metagenome ERZ778019 (study PRJEB29350, sample SAMN05389821) | bioreactor metagenome | isolation source: Ammonium sulfate bioreactor | place: South Africa: University of Cape Town | collected 2014-03-17 ... | reverse complement strand
AACTCGACCGAGATATTTATGCGACTAAACTCTGCAGAAAATTTCAGGTCGATCGAAGTCTCCTTTCGGAAATTATCGTATAAACGGCCGGACGGCCACACTGACCGATTCTATAGTGTACTCAACACTTCTTTTTGAGTACGCAAAAACATACCGATTGTGCTGTGATTTTTTTGCATTTGCAGACTGTACTCGATTACTCAGTTTGTCAATAAAAGGCTATAAGATAGGTTGAGGTTACAATCTGCGCTCGTGCGCACGAGCGCAAAGAACGAATAGTGCGCGACCCTCAACAATTTATTTTCATATAAATACAACTTAAAAACTGAAACGTAATGTATTGAAAACAAAATAATATTTCTGATTGGTGCGAGTATATCCACTAGGAAACTTACGGATTCCTTTTAGAATCATACAACAACAGTTTATTTATATTTTTCTTCGTACATTATCATGGTTCTGTCTCTTGTATTATATGCAGTTGGAATTCTTATATTTCTTCTGCTTGCAATTATTTATTTCAAAGTCATTTATCCTGAGAAGAAAATCTATGATTTATTTCGTGCTCAAGGAATTTCAGGAGAACCATTTCGACCGTTAATTGGTCAACTTCCTGAAATGATTAAATATCGTAACAACGATGAAATGTTTCTTTATCATGAGGAATCAACAAAGAAATATGGTTATTATTTTTTATTTGGTTTTGGTCCATTGACACGTCTAATTTGCAACGAACCAGACCTTCTTGCCGATGTCTTAAGTCGAAACAATGCACCAAATTATGAAAAACCAGTAGATTTTATTTCTATTTTTATACCATTAGTGGGTCGTCATAGTCTGTTAGTAGCTAAAGGACAAGATCATGAACGTTCTCGTAAAATGATTAGTCCAGCATTTCATCATGTTAATCTCAAATCGATGATAACAATTATTACGGATCGAGCCTCAATAGCAATAAATGGAATTTTAAAAAATGAACAAAAATCAAAATCTGTTGATTTACAATATTTATTCAATGAATTGACATTATCGATTATTATATCTAGTGCATTCGGTGCGGATATCGAAGCCAATGCTCATGCAAAAAATGTCATGTGTCAAATATTCGCTGAGGTGTTAGATGCGACAGAACTTCGATCGATGCGTATGATCAATCAAATACCTTTTCTTTCGAAATTACCAATTTATAAAAAAGATGTGATCGATTCAGGTCTTGCAAAAGTAGGAAAATTCGTCGATGATATTATAACCGATCGACGTCAAGGAAAATCAACGAGTATGTGCGAAGGATCAGATCTTCTCGATCTGCTTCTTTCGGCTGTTGATGACGAAGGCGAACCATTTACCGATCAAGAAATCAAAGAACAATCTCTTACTTTCGTTCTTGCCGGTAGTGAAACAACAGGAAATCTCATGACTTGGCTGTTGTATGTGCTCATGACACATGAACATGTTTTACAAGCATGTCGAGAAGAAGTCGATCGTGTTCTACCCAAAGGCACTGAACTTACGAATGAACATTTGTCACAACTCGTCATTTGTGAAGCGATTATCAATGAAACGCTTCGTCTCTATCCACCAGCACCATTTTACGCACGTCATTGCGTTCGTGAACATACAATTGGTAGTAAAAAACAAATCGTTGTACCAAAAGGCGCAACTATTCTCATCAATACTCATGTTATTCACCGTCGTGAAGATCTTTGGCCTCGTCCACTTGAATTCGATTATACTCGATGGTTACGTGATCCAGCTACTGGTTTCAAATCGAAATTAGCACATCCATTTGCCTATCTACCATTTGCTTCGGGACCACGTAATTGTATCGGACAAAATTTTGCATTACTCGAAGCTCGAATTATGTTGGCTATGTTTGTCCAACGTTGTAATTTCGAATTAATACCAGGACAAAAGATTGTTCCAGATGTTAAAATCACTATGCGACCGAAATATGGACTATTGGCAACGATTAGTCAACGTTAAATATTTACAATCGAAATTTTTTTTCTTTTTATGTAATTATTTTAAATATAAAATAAAGTAGCATGTGATCTTATTGAGATAATTATACGTTAACTGGCGCCGAGATATTCGTCATACAAATTAAAAATATATACAGATGAGCAATAGATCAGAAAGACAATCGTCTGTGACCGTTGAATCGACGGAGAGCATACAAAATCTATCTGAACTCGAATTAGTTATTGATACTTCATTTAAAAATCAAATTAAATCAGGAACGAAATGGTTAATACGTCCATTTGAAAAATGTTGTTCATCAACACCCTCAGATCAACAACAGCAAAAAACACAATCTACCTTTGATTCAGACTGTTTAAAACCTGAACTTAATCGAGTCAATAGTCTATTGAAATATTTTACATTTGCTATTATGTTTACTAATGGCGTGTAAGTGTGTGTTCGATTCGAATTCAATGCATAATTGTTAAATCTGAAATCTTAGATTTGGTCTTATTCTCTTTATTATCGGCTTATGGAGTTCATTGGAACAACGTAAATTAACTCAAATGCCTTCAATCGATACAGACAACGATTCGACATCGTTAAATCCATTTAATTTTCTCGGCATTATTCTTTGCATATTCGGTTTTCTATTCTTTCTTCTATGTCTCGTCAGTTGTTTAGGTATTAACCGAGAAAACCTCAATCTTCTACGTATATCATTAATTGGTCAAGTTCTAACATTAATTATTTTTATAATCATCGTTATATTAATGTTAGTATCAGGAGCAAAAATTCGTCATTCAATAAGTGATGGTCTATTAAATGGATTGAAATTATATTATCATAGAGATCAAACATGGACAACTTTCTTTAATCGACTGCAAATGAGTTATTTCTGTTGTGGTGAATTATCATTTTGGTTAAAATCGAATGTAGAAATTTTTGTTATCCTAGGAGTCTATTCATTTAATGATTGGAATGCTAATCAATATTATGCATGTAAACCATCGAATATTCGTCAAAATCCAGGTAGATTTTTTTTTTGAAAATTTCCAATCCTATTTTGTTTGTTTTCGATGTTTAGATGCATGTTCAGTACCTTTTACGTGTTGTAAAACTGAAAAAACAGTCATTAAAAAAATCCTTTTCAAAATAAATTTTCATTCATTTTTATATTGTAGAATGATAACAGTGATTCAACGCCCTCATTAAGTTATACATGTGGTATGAGAGTTTGATGATTCGTAGTTTTTATTAAATCGAGCTTTTAGGATCTAATATTTTAACACTGGAAAACAAAACAATCGACATGAATGAAATTCAAGAACGTATTCATGTAAACGGTTGTTACGATGAAATTCTACCGGTTATTCATCAATTGGTAACGACGGCGATTATTTTCATGTTATTAATCTGCGTAATCGTGTTCATAACAATATTTCTCACATGTTTATTAACCTTTGAAATTCGTCTAACCAAATCTGATGTTGAACATTACTGTGAAAAGAAACGACGACGAACAAAAGGAAATTCATCGAAGCAAAAAGATTTATTTTAAATAAGAAAACTCATATATACACATATCAGTGTCGTCATGGAATGGATATTCATTTCGTTTTGAGTTTATTTTGTATAAAAAAAATATCTATATATCAATTAGAATTTCGGGTATAACCCTGCTGATGCCGATGGATTAGCAAATGGATCAGTTGTTGAATACGGTGGAGGAGGAGCTGCTGGTTGCGGTGGCTCGGAATATGCTGGAGGTTGTGAACTTGCATAACCACTACTAGCTGCATTTGATTGGTAGGGATTATAGGGAGTCTGAGCACCTTGCTGATAAGGATATGATACGTGTGCATTGAACGTCTATAAAAAAAACAAAGATCTAAGTTGGAGAGAAAGAGAATTAACTAACCACTGGTACGACTGAAAAATGTGCTTCAACTGTTTTTTCTTTGTTATGTGTTGTTTTAAGTTGACCATCACTTGTTATTTGAATGAAATGATTTTTGTCTTCACATGATTCTAAAGCAATCGATTCTGTACTTCCGATAACATCATGAACACGAAATTCGACTTTCGAATTATTTCGAGTACCAGGTGGCTAGAGAAAACATACGAGAAAATCTTGATTAAAATTCGCCTGAAAACGTACTAATGTAAAAACAATCGGTTGTTTGTAATTGAAAGCTAAATAATTGTAATTGTTATGAAATCGAAGACGACCTTTTTCAACTTCTTCAATGGTAAAACATGCTAGAAATCAATTTATTATTTGTTGTGTCTTATTTTGAATAGAAAAGATTGTTTTTCGATTACTATTGAATGTATTCGGAATACCAGTGCCGTCAAATGTAAGTACACCATTTGGTGACATGACAATTTGAAGTGGTCGACCGGATTTTTTCGAAATTAATTGAACAATTGTTCCATTTTGAAGGTGTTCCTATTGATTTTTTAATTAAACTATAAATGATTATCTCTGAATTTAATCCTACTCGTGCAGTACGACCACTGCTAACAACACTATTGATTTTATTCGAAACAGAGACAGCTGTATCTGGACCAACAATATTTCCAAGAAAACTCGTCGCTGTCGATTCGATTCTTCCCAATAAACTCTGAATATTAAACAATCGTTTGTCAGAAACACACATGAGATATTTTCGAAACCTGGCTTTGACGTTCTTGACTCGTATTTGTCAAAACTGGATATACATTCGGTTGTGCATATCCAGCCGTTGAACTTGCTGTATGAGAATAGCCGTCTTTTTCTTGAGGAGCTGATGGTGGCTGATGATAATAAGCTGGTGGTGCATTTGGTAAAGGCGGTCGTTCAGGATTTGGAACTGAATCTCGATTATTGTTTTTCTTTCGAAGATCATTCACTTCTTCACGAACTCGTCGCACGATGTCATTATTAAGTATATTCTTCATGTTTCTCCCGTGTGTTATTTATCTATGAGAAATATTTTTTAATGTGTCACACTTTTTTATTTATTGACACACGGAGGCATGTTATTATAATAATTTTTCGGTCGTAGATGGCGCTACGCGTTAATTATTTAATTAACTGTTCAGTTTTATCTTTTGATTGATTAGAATTATTTATTTTAATCTATCCGAAATCTCTGATAGGTCGAGAAAATCTTTCTTTCCTTTCACCGAACTTCGTCGTATCTTCGTTCTCCTCCTCGTCCGCCCTCGCATTTTTTCTTCCTCCTCTCTTGTTCACTCTCCTCAATAACCTTTCGAAACAAACGATCAGACAATATCATCGATGATAATAAAAAAAAATAGAGAAAACTTTCCATCTTGTAAAGATTTTCTGTTAGTTGTAGTAGTAGTTTTCGAATATTGTTCAAATTGTTATCTGTTCTTTACTTTCGAATCGTAAGTAGACGCGCGCGCGCGCGATATGTTCGTTCGCAAACTTTTCCTATTCTGTTCTTTTACCTTCGAATAACCGAAAGCGACAACTCTCTCAATTATTATTTTAGTTTATATCTTTTGGAATCTTTCCATATCTCTCTCTCTCTCTCTCTCTCCCTCATTTTCCTCCTTCTTAGCCATTTGTTGGAGAGAGAGAGGGGGGGGGGGAAAGAATCACAAGACAACTTCTCGAATAATCTCTCCCTTCAATATTCGAAGACAATAAACATCATCATCATCCACCATTTTTCTAATAGTCGAGCCTCACAAACGTCTTACATAGAAATTCATTGGTGGAGGAGGTTCGAGCTTATACGGCTGTTACACTATATATACCCACTGCAAAACGCTCATTCTCATTACATTATCCCTATTGACGAGTAGCATACACATACAACGTCGAGCCGACCGACCTATCGAGTAAGTAAGAAATTTAGTGTACGAGCGTGTGCGCACAGGCAAACATCGATCCGAGTTGTTTGAATGGTGATTCTTAGGTGATGTCGAGATTTTTGTTAGTACAGTCTGGAGTTTTTAGTTTCAGAAACATGTCGTGTTTTTTCTTACTTAGAAATCCGGTGAAAAACGTTTGAATAACTATAATATAAAAAAAAAGAAAAGAAAAATTCTATTCGTTTTTTTTTCTTCTTCTTCTCCTCTTTCTTTCGTTCTGTCTATTGTGTTACTCGGTTGCTGCAGAGAGGGTAAAAGGATGTCAAAAAATAGCTTTCTATATGAGAAAGAAAAAGAAGAACAAGAAATGACACACGAGGATAAAACAAAAAGATGGCGCTTTAAATTGACTGTTCAATTCTTTTTTTTTCTTTTGAAGATTTAATCAATGGCACGTACAAAACAAACTGCACGTAAATCAACAGGTGGCAAAGCGCCACGTAAACAATTAGCAACCAAAGCCGCACGTAAATCGGCGCCGTCAACAGGCGGTATTAAAAAGCCGCATCGTTTTCGTCCAGGTACGGTTGCACTTCGAGAAATTCGTCGTTATCAAAAATCAACTGAATTACTCATTCGTAAATTACCATTTCAACGGCTTGTTCGTGAAATTGCACAAGATTTCAAGACCGATTTACGTTTTCAATCGGCTGCTATCGGTGCACTTCAAGAAGCCAGTGAAGCCTATTTAGTTTCACTCTTCGAAGATACAAATCTTTGCGCTATTCATGCCAAACGAGTTACCGTAAGTTCTCATCTCTTTCTTTGTCGAGTTTTTACACTGTCGTTTTCGTTTAGATTATGCCCAAAGATATTCAATTGGCTCGACGTATTCGTGGCGAACGCGCCTAAACAAAATTCATATTTATCCGCAGCAAATTGACTGTTTAGTTGTATATGAGTGTTCTTTCTTTCTTTTGTGTCGTTGTTCATCCTTACATACACACATTGTATCTGAATCGAAATCGATTCAAACATTATGAAATAAACTTATCATTATCGCTGCCAAAACAGAAATCTCAATGTCTTTTTTTCTGAAATAATATAACACGTTTTTGTAAAGTTCTTGTTGCAAGATAATGAAAAAAGAAAAGAAAAACAAAACAGATAAACGAATAAACACATACACGTCGAAAATCCAAACGAATAAAATAGAGATAAATAATAAGTCTTTCTTTAAGAATCAAACAACAATAAGAAGAAAAACAACAGATAAATCACACTGAATACATATAAGAAAAAAGAGCAACAAATATCTAATGACACGAACACATAGATAGAGAATAAATAGAATAAAAAGGAAAGCAACAATAACAACTGTACACAATCAGTTCTTCGTTCTTCCTTTTTTTGTTGTTGGTTTTTATATTGTTTGCAATTCTATTCATTAGCTGAACGATGTGTTAATTTCAATGTATCATTACGAATCGGCGGTGTTGTACGTTCAACACGAATGATTTTCAATGGTTTACTTTCGAATGTTGTCGAATCATGTTCGATTTTATCATGCGGATTCTCAATAACAACAACTTTTTCATTAATACGATAGTTTGATGTATGATTTGTTCGAATTGTTTTGCCCATTGAGTCAGTCGAGAGAATGATCGATGGTGGAGTTAAATCAAGATCTAATGAACGTTTCAAACATCCCGATGATAAACGTTGATTCATGTTCATCTCGTTCTCATGTTCATCGTCTTGAGGTGAATGGTGTTTTTTATTAACATACTTCTCGACTGTATTCGAATAAGTATAAGCCGGTGCAGCTGTTTGCGATTGTAATGAGGTTTTATATTTTTTATTGGCTGGTAAATACGGTCCATGATAGTGTTGTTCATGTTCATCAAATGATAGAAGTACACGTGATTTGTAATTATTCGGTATGTAATTCGAATAACTTGGTTCTTGTTTAATTAAATCTTGTTGTTCGAGTAAAGTTTTCGATGTTATACTTGAACGAACATGATTATGCGTCGATTCATCATCGTTATTGTCTGTCGATGACGATAACGATTTTCGTTGTGTCGTTGATCCGTCATTTGATGAACGCATAAAATCATCCATCGATTGTTTATTAACAATCGGCGACCATATACCGAATAGAACAGCAAAGAATAAACAAAGAACCATCAGAACTTTGCCAGTTGTTGGTGTGCCTTTGCCAAGCATTGATCGAAGTGATTGAAGTTCTTGCATTAATGATCTATTTGAACGACAAAATACAAACAAATATTCGAATTGAATGAATAAACTACCGTTGATTTTTCTCCATGGTTGAAACACGTTCTTTTAATGCGCCATTCTCATCAATATATTTTGCAATTTGTCGTTCGAGTGTATCGACATATTCTTTTTTCTTTCGACGACTTTCTTGCGCCGAAATCTAAATTACACAGTGACAAATAAAAACCCATTGTTTGTAAAATAAAACTCGACATACTTTATTTTTTATTTTTCGTCTGATTTTTTTCAAGATTTTCTCTTCGGTTTTGCTCAAAGGTAATTTCGTAGGTATTTGATAGCCTTCTTGTTTCATAAGTTTTAATTCTTCGTCAGTCAGCAACAACGGACCTGACGATGGTAATTTCTACAGAAAACGAAAATAAGATCAATGGCAAAGCAAAACGAAAACAACAAATTCTTACATCAAGATTTGTTAACATTGACGATGAACTTTTGTTTAAATGATACGGATGATGTCGATTGACACGATTTTTCATGTACGAATTTTCATGAGTTATGTCCGGTGACGTTGTTTGACGTTCATCGGGCGATTCACTTGATGTCGATGGTGTCATCGGTAAATTATCAAGATCATTATCGAAATCATCTAACGAAAAATCTTCAATTGATGGTGTTGGAATTTCATCTTTGGCTGTTATTGCTGCTGGTGCTGCTGTTGATGATGATGACGGTGTTTGTAATGTGTTGATTAGAATAGTTGGTAAACAGTTAGTTAATTGAATGAAATTTGTTTGAGATTTATTGGAATTGTTGGGTGCTTGAATGTAAACGACATTACCTTTCGTTAATTGAACGACTTTAGGTAGATTTTGGTTGGTTAATTTAGTTGTATTGATAATAACCGGCAATTTTTGTGTTGACGAAACTGATGATGATGGTGGAAGTGTTGGCTCGATTTTTTCTTTTGTTGTTTCAGATTGTATGGGAGAAAATGGAAAATCATCTAAGAGATCAATAGTCGATGGATCATGGCATGATGATGATGAATCTGGTGATGGAAAATTGGCTAAGAAATTTTTTAATTCAGTTTCAAATTCTAAACACAAAAATCGAATAGAAGAAATAAGATAATCGAACGTTTGATTGTTCTACCTGGATTATCTGTAACAGTTGATATTGTTTCTTGTTCGAATTTATTCGGACTTGGGATCGGTAGATCGAGATCAAATCCAGTTAGATTCTCCACATTCGATAATAATAAACTGTCTGATATGGATTGTATTTGTCCGTCATTATATAAATTAAGAAATGGATCAGCGATGGGATCCATCATCATGTTCTAATCTAAATGAACGCAGGAGAAATATGTACTTCCTGATTTTTTGTTTTGTTTTTCTCTTGTTCTCGAAACGAAGATGATTCATGAAAAACAAAGACAGTGCTATCCAATAGAAAACAAATCGAGAGGACGCTCGATGAATCGAATAGAAGAGATAAAGATAAATATTAGTCGATGATATAGTAGAAGAAGAAGACGAAGAAGAAGAATAGGTTGGTAAGAAGGACGGAGGAGAAGGAGGAACGCATTTTCAGTTTGTTTTTTCCCTTTTCTTCTCTCTTCGATGTGTCATATCATTGCATGGGAAACTACGAATAGAAGAATCGAAAATTAATCGTGGGATAGATATCTGATATGCAAATGGGAGAAAAAAATTTGTCTCGTTTTGTTTCAAATGGAATAATAATAATAAAAAACGAAGTCCGAATGAGTGAGTGAAAGAGAAAATAAAAGACTGTCCTTGTGAAAAAGAAAAAGATAGCTATCATATCTATGATAATAAGACGAAAAAGAAAATACACATCTGTGGCGCTGAAGGATTCGATTTGAAAAAAAAGAGAGACGAAATGGCCTCGATTCAAGTATCTGAATAACCTTGATTATCGTCTAACTATTGTGGTTTTTTTTTGTTTTCTTGTTCTTCTATGTTAATAGAGTCTAGCGTTTAAAAGATATTCGAAACAATCGTAAATAAATCTAAGTAATTTTATTCGCATACGTAATAGAGAAATACTGCATACCTTTACTCCTTTTTTTCTCTAGTATTTTTTTGTAATCGGTGTAGAAGAAACAGCTGCAGTCGGAAGAAAAAAGAAAAAGAAACGGCCGACGCACAAAACAAATGCATAAGACGTCATCATTCGATGACGACGTTTTCTTTTTTAAAAATACGTAGGCTCATTTTTCTTCCTTTTTTGTTTTTTTCATCACATTATCGACATATTGAGAGGGGAACTAGTTCATTTGCAACTAAATTCATCGATTGTTGTTGTTTATCGAGAAGACATAGAAGAAAAAAATTAATAATAAACTTTAGTATGAATTCATTGCTCAATTACGAAGTTATTTTTCTTCTTTTTTGATATTTGGTCCCTATCTACCTACTTTTCTTTATCGACGTGTACGAACAGGCTATTATTACTTTCTTTTTTGTATGCGTATGTGTGCGTATGCGTTTGCGCTGCGTATGAAGGAACAAAAAAAAACCTGACGAAAAAGAAAAAAATTACGAGTTATAGAAAGGAGAGCGAGAAATCGAGAGAGAGAGAAAGACAGAGAAGAAGAAAAAACAACGTCCATGATAATCAAGTGTCGACATGATTGTCAAAAGAAAAAAACTGCAATAAGTGACATATTGAGATTGTTAATAAGAAGAAAAATAGGACAATGATTATTTTCTTTTTTCGAAAGAATTTAAACGACGTCATTTATTTTGAAACAAAATAAACAAATAAATAGAGATATTCATGTTTGGGATGATTGTTGTGTTCAATTGCGCGATTGAGCATCTATTTGATTAAGCTCACTGTCATTGCGTTGATTGAACGTGACCCGATCAAACTTGTGTTGAGACAATGTGTCTTAAATAAACATAACCTTTATCTTCAATGTGAATTGTCTTTGTTTAGATTTAGTCGATTTTCGTTTCGCGTGTGTGTGTGTGTTTTCTTTCTTAGACAATGGCCTTCTGGGATTTAAGCGACAGTCAACGTATGGGAGCCGGATTAATCGGTTTCGCATTCTTTTTCATTCTACTTGGTTTTGCACTATTTTTTGATCGAGCACTATTAGCACTTGGCAACATATTTCTTATTGTCGGTGTTATACTTCTTCTCGTACGTGAGATTATTTCAATGTTGTCAAAAAAGAAAGAAAATGTCATTTCGATTATTTTGTCGGTTAATTATCTAGGGAATTGGCCGAGCACGAACATTCTTTGTTCAACCTAATCGTTTAACTGGTTCGGCTTGTTTTTTTGCTGGCATTGCATTACTTCTTCTTCGTTGGCCAATTGCTGGTGTCATCTTGGAAATTATTGGATTTTATAAATTATTCGGAGGTTTTATTCCTGCGATTATCTCAGTTGTTCGATCGATTCCTGGTTTTGGTTATGTTTTATCATTACCTTATATTTCGACATTAATCAACTATCTTGAGGGTGTTAGTAACACAAAATCCAATAGTAAAAAATCAGTTGTGACAACAACACCAGCGAATCCAGCTCGATCTGTGAACATGGGTCAAGAACTTGGACATAGAAATGTGAAATGAAGCGTTTGTTTTGTGTATTGAGAAAAAGAAAACGATACTTTTTTATACTCATGAAAAAATATGCTAGTGTTGAAATAGAACAAGTTTGAAAAACTGATATGATGCGTACTTAAAAATGTGATGAGGTGATTCGATGTTACACTGAACTGCAATTGAAAATACTCTTAGGGCTTTCATTACTTGAAATAGTTTATCTTATCTCATTGCTTTTGCTTTTGATAATAAAGGAAAAATATTTTCAGACTTTTTTTGCTATATAAACCAATGAAAAACTATGCTTTGAAATTCGAACTTTGAGTGCAAAAAACGAAAATCATCAATGGATAAATCAACTGATATAGGCAAATCTCTAATACCACCAACATTACCAAAATGGTGGCGTATTTTGCCATCACTTTCTCTTCTGGTGATGATTGCCATAGTCGATACATTAATTTTAAATGATTTCGTTCAACATCGTTATGCGAGTCAATATGAAACAAATTCTTCTAAAACAGCAAATATTCATGAATTATGTTTGAATTCAACTCGAACATCACATAATTCAACTCAAATCCTATCAACAACAACATCAAAACTTCCTCGAACAACAACTATGTCACCTACCGATCGTATTCAAGAAGCAACTGCTAAATTAAATGTCTATATTTCACTTGCTTCGACAGTTCCTGCTATTCTAACATCGGTTCTCCTAGGTTCAAATTGTGACATCATCGGACGAAAACCTCTCGTTGTTTTACCATATGTTGGTAAATGTATACGTTATATTTTTTTTACAGCAATTGCTTATTATAATCTAACTGATATATGGATTGTTCTCGGTATTATGTTTGATGGTATTTTTGGTACGTTAGGTTTGAATTTGTTGAGTACATTTGCATATGTTAGCGATTGTACAAGTAAAGAACAACGTACACGAGCAATTATTATAACGGAAGTTTGCATTATTATCAGTCGAGTAGTACCATTATTTTCAATGGGATTGTATTTACAAAATCCGAATTATACTGCAGCTATGCTTTTTATTTTGTTCATAAGTATTGTGGGCTTAATAATTTCAATTGTTTTACAACCCGAATCGAATTTATCAGTTCAACATTTGAATATTTTTCAACAATTAGCAAGAATAAAAATACGTGAAACTACAAAAATCTTTCGCGTTTTTCTTGTTAAACGTGAAGGTAACAAACAAAGATCACTCATAATGCTTATCAGTGCACATCTGTTAATTGTTGTTATGCTAATTGGTAGTATTAATTTAAACTATCTTTATCTCTATGGTCCACCATTTTGTATGGATTCATTTGGTGTTAGTTTAACAACTGGCGCACAAACCATTGCCGTTATTATATATACTATTATATTCACGTATGTCATACCGAAAGGTAATGAACATCTTTCACGGCCAATACTTGGCACTTTGGCTTATATAATATGTATAACTTTGTATGGTATTGCAAATCAAGTATGGATGATCTATGTAGCTATATGCTGCGGTGGATTGTGTTATGTATTGATACCCGTAATACGGTCTTATGTCTTTAAAACAGTCGAGTCAAGTGAATATGCATCTGTTTTTCTTTTGGCAAGTATAGTTGAATCAGGTGGTACTTTTGCAATAAATGCTATGGGTAATGAAATCTACCAGTCAACATTAGATATTTATTCAGGTTTTACATATTTCGTATTCGCATTATTTGGCGTTCTATCGATTATATTACTTTTGTACGTATTGATCAATTTAGTTTTGAGAATTATAAAGAATATAATTTGTTTTTCTAGAATACTTAGTGCATTGAAATATCGAACACTCCGCGCACAACAAGAAGCAATTCTTTTAAATGATTAATTTATCGTATCTCATTGCTTTTTCTTTTTAACTTCAAAATAAATTTATTCAAACGGATATATAGGGTATACGACATAAAGAACGAACTTAACGGATGCTCTCGACGCACCTTTTTTTCTTCTTGTATTATCATAAAATAAAGTGCCGATGATAAGGAATAGCGTATGCAGGGGTTCTTTTATCTTGAAATGAAATACCACCCTGAAGCATCAAGAAAGAATCGCACTTTTGTTATTATCAATGATCTCACACCTATCATGTAGATAGATAAAGAAATTCTTTCTAAAATTTTGCTGTAAGCTTGAATGTTATCTTTTTGTTTTTGACATAGGTAAAACGAACATGAAAAAGTATATAAAAACTAGAACACAAATGTCTTCATTTTTTATTTAGTATAACAGAAAAAAAGCTATGGATGAGGAAAACGAATTACAAAAGCCAACATTAAGCCCAAAATTACCACGATGGTGGCGTATCTTACCATTTCTTGTTACCATAATTATTATTACAAATATCGACAGTTTAATGTTAAATGATTTTATTGAATATCGTTATACGATTAAATACCGAGGCAATGCAACATCAAAAGCAAGTACGCGCGATGTATGTTTAAATTCAACTGAATCAATGGATAAACCTTCGCGTTCAATATCGACAACAACAACGCCACATACTCCAATATCAACAACCGAATCACCTACTGATCTCATTCAAGAAGCAACAGCTCGTTTGAATGTATTTATTTCACTGTCTGCAACATTGCCAGCTATTTTCACGTCGATTGTTCTCGGTTCGAATAGTGATCGAGTTGGTCGACGACCTCTCATTATTTTACCATTTCTGGGCAAAATTTTTCGCTATACAATCCTTTCATTGGTAGCTTATTTGGATCTAGCCGATTACTGGATCATCATTGCAGTTGTGATCGATGGTCTTTGTGGTACATCGGGTTTAAGTATTTTAAGTGCATTTGCTTTCGTTAGCGATTGTACAAATAAAAATAACCGTACAAAAGCAATTGTTATTACCGATGTTTGTATTGCAAGTACGAAATTTTTACCATTGATGACACTGGGACTGTATCTTGAAAACTCGAATTTCACTCCGGCATTGTTATTTACACTTGGTTTAGCTGTTGTTGGTTTTATTCTTGCAAATATTTTTCAACCCGAATCTACTTTAGATATTCAACATTTGAATATATTTCAACAGCTAGCAAGAGCAAAATTCAGTCAAACGACGAAGATTTTTCAGGTTTTTTTTGCTAAACGAGCAGGACATAATCAACGAAATTTACTTCTACTTATTGGTGCACATCTATCTTTAATTGTCATGACCTATGGTTCCAGTGCAGTTCAATATCTCTATCTCTATGGTACACCATTTTGTTTCGATTCATTCGGTGTAAGTTTAGTTACAACTACTATAACAGCCATTTCAGTTCTATTTACAACCATCTATACATGTGCTGTACCTAAACACAGTGATAATCTATTTCTACCTATGTTAGGTCTGTCATTTCATATTGCACAAATAACAATCTATGCTGTAGCAAATACAGTTTGGATGATTTATATGGGTGCGTCAATCGGTGCATTGTACCATGTCTTTTCACCGGTTATTCGTGCTCGAATTACGAAATTAGTTGAACCAACTGAATATGCAACTGTTTTTATTTTAACTCTAATCTTCGAATCCGGTGGTAATTATGCAATAAATGCTTTGTCAAATGAAATTTATAAAGCAACATTGACAATTTACTCTGGTATTGTTTATTTTGCTTTTTCAACATTCGGTATTTTGGGCATTGTTTTTTTATTGTAAGTACAACGTAATTATGCATATTTATCGAGTATTAATTGATTTCTTTCTTGTCGTAGGATATTGTTTCTGTTAGAACGTCGACCCTCACGAGAGAAAGCCAACATTTTAGTACTGAACGGATAAATACTTGAAAACTATTGCTCTTGCTTTTATTGTTGTATTATCGAATCTATCTTTTGTATATACAGTGCAAAAGTTTCCATTCTCAATATCTTATCTATTTATTATTAAATAAATGATTAATCATAATCAATGATTAACGTTTAGCATCTAGCCTTACGAACATTTAATCCTTCTAGTTATAATAGTCTTTAAGTTGTCAACTTGACATATACGGTATACTCTTCAGATCACGAGACTTTTGACATGTTTTTCTTTTTCTTTGACAATATACGTATAACACATATACTCCAAATGAGTCAACTTATCATATATAAAATATTAATTTCGAACGAAATAGATAATTTTCAAGGTAACATTTAAAGTTGTTTATTATCTAACAAACTCTATTTATCTTTTTTTTTTGTTTTTCAGAAGCTTTTACCTATCATGATGACAAGAAGAAAATATGACTAAGCATTTAATTCTCATATGAGACTCGCTTATCTGAAATCTAGAGTATAATCGAATGATAAATAAATAATAACTAGTTATATAAATATAAACATTCATTTTTCAGAATTAAATTGACAAATTTTTTGAAAACAAAATATGGACGAAAATAATGATATGAAAAAGCCGATATTACCTCCTCGTTTGCCTAGTTGGTGGCGTGTATTACCCTTTCTTACTCTAATAATGATTATAACTAACATTGACAATTTAATTCTAAATGATTATATTGAATATCGATATACTGTTAAATATCAAACAAATTCATCATCAACAGCTAGCAGTCGTGAGTTATGTTTAAATGCTACTCGAATGTCACATAATTCCAGTAGTTCATCCTCAACAACAACAACATCAAGGATTCCTTTATCAACAACAACCATGTCACCAAATGATCAAATTCAAGCAGCCAATGCTCGTCTCAATGTTTACATATCATTGGCATCAACAATCCCATCGATTATAACAGCAACATTACTTGGTGCTAATTGCGATCGAATTGGACGAAAATCTCTCATTCTTTTGCCATTCATTGGCAAAATCATACGTTATGGAATGTTAACAGCAATTGTCTATTGGAATCTATCTGATTTATGGATTATATTATCAATGATTTTTGATAGTTGTTTTGGTACGGCTGCTTTAACTATTTTAAGTTCATTTGCTTATGTGACGGATTGTACAACTGAAAAAACACGTACAGCAGCAATAATTATTACCGATGTATGTATAGGTGCAAGTCGATTAATACCATTAGTAACATTAGGAATCTATCTTCAACATCCAAATTTTATTCAATCAATGATTGTTACATTCTTTCTTAGTTTAGCCGGTTTTATTCTCGGTCTTATTCTTCAACCTGAATCAAATCTATCTGTTCAACATCTGAATATTTTTCAACAATTGACATATGCTAAATTACAATTAGTCAAAGATGCTTTTCGTGTATTTCTAATTAAACGTGACGGACATATACAACGATCGTTACTTTTATTAATTGCTATACATCTATCAGTTATTGTCATACAATGCGGACAAATGGCTATATATTATATCTATCTCTATGGTGCACCATTTTGTTTCGATTCACTTGGTGTAAGTTTAAATAGTATTGCACAAACTGTAGCAATTGTTGTATTAACCATACCATTTACTTTAACTATCGCTAAACGTACAGATCATTTAGTTTTACCAGCTATTGGTTGTTTATGTGTGATAATTCAATTGGTTCTTTTTGGTTTTGCAACACAAATTTGGTTTCTTTATGTAGCTGTTTGTATCGGTGCGTTATTTAGTGTTTTAATACCTATTATTCGATCTCGTATTACAAAATTAGTTGAACCACATGAATATGCTGTTGTTTTTATCTTAGCAATGATCTTTGAATCAGGTGGCTACTATGCAATTAGTGCTCTAGTCAATGAAATCTATCAGGTATCGATTACTTTTTGGCCTGGACTCGTCTATATTGTTATTTCAACCGTTGGCGTACTCGCAATTCTCTTGATACTGTACGTAGAGCTGATTTTTCATATAGAATTAGTCATCTTTGTTTTTTGTTTCGTTATTCTAGGATATTATATATATTGGAATATCGTTCGAAAAGATACGAAAATGCAGTGTTAGTCAACGAATAACTTTTGTCTTCCTTAGATTGTTATTGCTGTATAAAGAAAAATTTTAAAAAAAAGATTTTAAATTACTGCCAGAAAATGTCTTCTATAGAAGTATCCTTTTATACTTCTGAGTATACTTTAAAATATTAGAATGAATCCTGTGTGAATTGAATGGTGAAAAAGGATCAGTTTATTAATCTATATTTATAAAAGAAAGCGAAAAAGTTATTAATAACAAACTTGAAGAAGAAAGGAAAGATTAATTCAAAAGAATGAATACAATATAATAAAAACTTATTTAACTCGTATATTGCTCAATGAAAACTATCATTGTTACTCGAGGAAAATACTAAATCTGTGCATTTTTTTTTCTTAGGTCTTGCAGGCAAATAGGTACATGTGCCAATGTCACTATTCGTCAAATATCAGCTTTGACAAATTATTAATCAGTCGAGTACAAATCTAAATAAGATTCAGTTTTTTTTTAAAAATCCAATTGAAAATCTTATCGACACATTTTCCAATTGAATTAATTTTAATTACTTTTTCTAATCAAATTAAATAAATGATATTACAAAATGTTCGAATAATGTCTATTTAACACTCTATTAATGTCGACACGATGAGAGGTTAATAAAGCAAAAAGGAAATTCTTCCGTAACTTTTTTTTTTTGTTTCTTCACCTATTATTTACTAGTGAAGCTCTTTTTTTATTCTTCCACTTCTATTGATGATGGTAATAATGTTTGAGACACTCTTATTTTTCTTTAGCACATCGCCTTTCTTTCTCTTTTTCTTTTCTTTTCCAGTTTTCTTTTTGTAGTTGTATTCACCCATCGATCGTTGTTATTTTTGTTTTGTGTTAAGTAAAAAAAGATGTTTTTTTTTTCGCCACTTCACAAACAATAATACAACTGTTAGATCTCCTATTTCCATTCGATTCAGCCATTCTTTTAAACTATCTTGAGAACACTACGAAGAAAACTTTTGTCTTCCATTATCTCGTTATTTTTTCTCTCATTTTTCTTTTTTTTATAAAGACAGAAAATAAATATCTGTCATCATTAATGTCAAATAGAAGTATATCTAATCAATTACTGATATATTGTTAATTTCGGTCTAATTCGTTGTCAGCTTTTTCGTTTACTTCTTGTTCGATTTCAATGTACGTTCTTTTCATAGATATCAAAGTAAATAATAATTAGTAATATTAAATAATTTGTTTTCTTTCTCTTTTTTTTAATTTAGTTTGTTCTTCGTCTTTCCCTTGTGTCAGAAGAGAAATGTCGAGGATATGCAGGGAGAAGCTGTGCTTCGTAGAGCAAGAAAATTATTTAGTCATTCAACTATTCTTAGTCACAACGATTGAGGTGTCTAGTGTAAGCCTCTTAAAAGACTTTTATGATGGAATAGATAACAAAAAAAAAAGAAAAAAAAAACAAAACAAATGCATCTGTCTACTTGTAGCTCACATTAATTTTTTTTCTTTTCCTTCACACTCGAGTTTTGAGCACAGAAGCAAGCTCGAATATGTGCGTGTGTGTTGACATCGACTCTAATTGCTTTAGCCTGTGTATGTTTCTTCTGAACAAAAGCACACATCATCGACATCATCATCATCAGGCTTCTTTTGTCTTTTTAATACATCTCTTTCGACTCATCATCGCCTCAAGCAGATTCTTCTTCAGTTTCTTCGTCCTATTTTGTGTTTGTGAGGGTGTGTGTGTGTGTGTGTATTTCAAAGAAAACCGAAGTTTGTTTTTCTTATCATTAACTATCTATCCGATTTTCATTCATTGTCTTTTGTGGGATTTTGAGATCGTAATCGACCCGTTATTTCCGATTGAGACGTGTGAATGCATTCGATTCGCGTAGGTGCAACAATCTATTGATAGAATTTTCTAATCAAGACGAGCAGACATTGACTGGGCGCATTCTATTATTATTATATTCGATTGAGGAGTCAAATTTGAATGAAAGAGGATTCTTGTTTCGAGCAGTCGACTTGTCGAAGTTTTTTATGTCAAGCAAAACGAACGTCTTTGCACGCTCGCTTCCATTCTGTCTCGCTCAATTATGCGCAACACAACGCGCATATGTGTGTATGTGTGTATAGTAAAAGGGAGACAGAGAGAGAGAGAGAGAAGAAAAAAAATAGGAAAGACACAGAGAAAAGTTCCTTCGTCTCTCCATCTCTTTTTCATCTAGCACTAATTGTTAATGTAGAAGACAGACGGCAAAGCCGGAACAACGACTACAGAAAAAGAAAAGTAAAGAAAAAGAAAATGCAATAGATTTTCCGCACAGCGAGCGAACAAGAAAAATCTCGTTGTATATGAGTAATAGAATGGTAGTAGTAATAGTGATGGTCTCATCTATCGTATGCGTGGGCTGTTTCGGCGATCAACTTCAATGTATATAGGAAAGAAGAAGAAGAAGCAGCAGAAAAAACAGAGAACGAACATATGGAAAAGAAAGGCTATTACACTATAGAACTGCTATAGTAGCATTTCTCATCATAATAGATTCTGATCTGATATAGACAGAGTAATAGGAATACATCTTTTCTCTTTCTCTCCCTCTCTTTCTCTCTCGATATGTTCGAGGTAAGCTTTCTCGTTGTCCATATGCAATTTGTACCTACGCATATCCTTTTCTTTTCCTCTATCTATCGCTTTTTTTCTCCTCGTTTTCTCTCTATCCATCTGAGTACATCGCTTTCCTATTGTGTCTATTTTCTATACACATACCAACTCTCTTCTTCTTTTTTTTGCTTCTTCTTCTTCTACTACTACAATTGCGTCGAGTTCGATATATATCTATTAATATTGATGCATAGAGATCAACTTGTTTTCTTCAATAAATGACGACGAATATTTCTTCGACTAATGTTACAGAAAGGTATTTGAAAGAGAATTTTAAAAACACACACACGTATACGACTAGAAGAAAAGAAAAGAAACCGAGGCAGAGAAGACATAAGAGAAAAAATTTTACAGAATATTTTTCATATGAATATAAAATGACATACACTCGATCATTCTTTTCCTATTGATTTGTTCCAAATCATTCTCGTTTTGTTTTTCTTCAATCAGTTTTTCTTTTCTTTAATGCCGTTCAACAAGTAAAAAGAAATTCCGCTAGTTTATGATAGTACCATCGATATATGTCAACCTTCGAGTTTATATGTGTTTCATTAGAAAGATCAAACGAGCTGGAAAAAAGAGAGGGAGAGAGAGAGAGAGAAAAAAAATGCAATTATGCATTATAAGCTGATTTTCATCTATCATTTTATTCAAACGTTGATAGATGATAAACTCTCTCTCTCTCTTTTTTCTTTCTAATCTAGTTAAAGAATAAAAAAATGCATCCTCACTCTTAAAAGCACATTAAAAAAAAGTTTCATTTCTTGTTCGTTGTCAGTTCTAGTAGTACTACACATGAGCCACAAGTGATGGCATCAACAACAACTGCAACCACAACACCATCATCGACGGGAAATACTTACGTTCGATGTCTTCCATCACCACCGACTTATCGTCTGACGATTGCTGATTTATTTGACAGTTCAACTGGTGGTGGTAAACCGCGACTTGAACGTTTACGTGAGCATCTTTTCGCTGAAGGACGTCTGGAAGAAGATGCTGCCTTATTGATTATTGAATATGGTGAAAAATTATTACGTTCTGAAAGCACATTACTCGATTTAGAAGCTCCAATAACCGGTAAATAGAATTGTTCATTGTTGATCATCATCAAAGATTGTCGATCGTTTTAGTTTGTGGTGATATTCATGGGCAATTTTATGATTTAATGAAATTAATTGAAGTTGGTGGTATGTATTCTAATTTGTTGTCGAACTCGATAGATTTCTGACTTAGTCGTTTTCCGGTTGAAAAGCAGCTGTCAAAATAAATTTCTCATTGGCGTTTTTTTTTTCGTTTATCTTCAAGGTTCACCAGCAACAACACGTTATTTATTCATGGGTGATTACGTTGATCGTGGGTATTTTTCAATCGAGTGTGTGCTCTACTTATGGGCACTTAAAATTCACTATCCAACAACATTTTATCTTCTTCGTGGCAATCATGAATGTCGACATTTAACCGAATATTTTACATTCAAAACCGAGTGTAAAATAAAATATACTGAACGTGTTTACGATGCATGTATGCGTGCATTCGATTGTTTACCATTAGCTGCTCTTATCGATAAGCAATTCTTTTGTGTTCATGGTAAAAATCTCGCGATTTTCTTTTTTTTTTTGACGACATTTTCTTTTTCTTTCTCGTTTTGTTTTCCTGTTCACTCTAGGTGGTCTTTCACCGGAAATACACACATTAGATGATATAAAAAAGCTAGATCGATTTCGAGAACCACCACCATACGGTCCAATGTGTGATCTTCTATGGAGTGATCCGATCGAAGATTATGGACATGAGAAATCTCACGATGAAAAATATCTTTTCAATGCAACACGTGGCTGTTCTTATTTTTATACATTTAAAGCTGTCAACGATTTTCTCGTTCGAAATTGTCTACTAACTGTTATACGTGCGCATGAAGCTCAAGATGTTGGCTATCGAATGTATCGAAAATGTCCACAAAGTGGTTTTCCATCGTTAATGACAATATTTTCAGCTCCGAATTATCTTGATGTCTATCAAAATAAAGCAGCTATTTTGAAGTATGATACGAATATCGTTAATATCAGACAATTCAATCATAGTCCACATCCGTATTGGTTACCGAATTTTATGAATGTATTTACATGGTCATTGCCGTTTGTCGGCGAGAAAGTGACGGAAATGTTAGTCAATATATTGAATATTTGCAGTGAAGAAGAATTAATAACTGAATTAGGTAATGATCAACAAAATGATAATGATAATCAATTCCGTCGTGATGCTATACGTTCAAAAATACGTGCCGTCGGCAAAATGGCCAAAGTTTACGCATCATTACGTGAAGCAAGTGAAAATGTTATTAATTTGAAAGGTCTTGCGCCTTTTTCGCAATCATCATCGACGACTAGTTTAAATGAACTTATCGATGATGAAACTGAAGTCAATGAACATCGAAAAGTACCAACAGATTTTTCGTTTTCAACAGCGAAAACATTTGATCAAATAAATGAACGTATGCCGCCATGGTCAGATGCCGAACGACAACAACGTTTTAATTCGAAAACATCATTGAGCAAAGATGATTCAATTATTCCTAATGTTGATAGTGATAATGAACAAATTGAATCAATAGAAACAACTAGTCAACGAGATTCAGCAGCGTCTCATACGCCTATACTTGTCATACAAAAAGAAGATGAAAAAATTCTCAATGGAATCGATAAGTAAGTCTTATACTTACACAAGTGTTTGTTTTCTTTTAACTTGTCTATTTAGTACTCCCAATTTACCTTCAACTGAACCTGCTCCTTCTTCTTCTTCTTGTTCTTCCTTCTCTGTGTCAAAACCAGCAATTCATTCATCTTCAACCGGTGATCAACAACGAACGGATCTTGAACATATCGAACTTCGATTTGATAAAAATCTTCCTGATGAACAATTATCGAATACAAAACATTCCTCGAACAATAAAACAAATGCAAACAGTGGATTTTCATTGAAAAATCCTGTTAGTTCATTTCGTTCGTGGGTATCAAATAAAAAATCGTCGAAAGAAGATTCAATCAACAATCATTCGATAACATCCTATGGAAAAATTGATACATCACCAACACCACGCAAATCATCGGTCAGCGCCGATGTTAGCAAACGAACACGAACGAATTCAGCATCAGCAACAACATCATCTGCTACTAATACCAATCAACAACAACAACAACAACAGCAAACGATTCAATCCAATTCATCGTCATCGACAACACGTGTAAAAAAGAAATCATCATTTGTCTTACGTAATACAAATCCAATTGCATTACTTAAACGAACACCGGAAACCAATCATCATCAAACGGACCTCCCATCAGCTGAACAAACAGCTGGTACAGGAAGTGGAGGCGGACCGTTAGGCTATTTAAAACAGCTCGTACGAGGCGATAATAACAGCAGTGAAAAAAAGCAGTAGTTCTTTGTCTTGTTTGTTTGTGTGTGTGTTTTTTTTGCTCTTTTTTTTCTCTCTCTCTCTCACTTTTTATTTTATTGTTGTTCGTTCTTTCTTATGTATATACAAAAACAAAGACAACAAATCTTCTTCTTCTTCTTCTTTTTCCTCTCTCACTTTCGTTTTTTTGTTTTAATTCGACAGATATTTAATGATTAAAAGATTCAATATAAACAACTGTTGAAAATCGATCTACACTTGTGTTCATCTAACCTTTGCCTCTCAACGATCATTAACCTTTTCAAAAAAAGGGATCAGCTGTTCGTATAAACAAATCGAACGATTTCATTGACATTTTCAAGACATGTTTTCTATTAAAAAACAAACAAAATCAATCAAAAGATTATTCCGACAAAACAATCCAATTATCTCAAATGATTTATTTGCAATAACTCGACGACAGATATTTATTTGCTTTCGAGTTTTAGTCAATGTATTTGTTTTTCACTTAGATATATCTTCTTATTTTTCAATTAGTCAATCTAATGTTATTTACTTAACGGTTAATAGAATTTTATTATCTACTCGAAGAACGAGATCTCGTTCGAAAATTAGATTAAGAAATAAACTGTCCGAGAAGAGCAACCTACACATAACTGTCTCAACAGTATCTTCGTTTGTTGTTTAAGAATTTTTATTTATTTATTTATAGAAATCGAAAATATATTCACTATTTTTCATAAATTAATAATTCATTTTCTTTCTGGCTTTTAGTTGTGTACGTTCTAATTCATCAATTAATTTGACAATATTTTCATAATATCTTTCTTTGGCTAATTGTCTGCCATTTCGTTTATAACTGACATGAACATTGATATGTTTATATCCATGATCGATAAGCCATTTCAAACGTTTATAATTACCGTTATTTATCAAACGAACAATATAGGTATCAAGTTCAATTTTAGCTTTGACACGATTTGTATAGACACAATATTCACGTAATGTTAATTTAGGAAAATCAGGATGTCGAGCTGTTAAATCAACATTTTTATCGAGTAATAAACGTATTAAATCATTTGCTGAATAATAATGTAGAGCAGTGACAAGTGCATTGTCATATTCACCTTTAACACTCGGATCGGCATGACGAAATAATAAGAATTTAGCAGCATCATTTTGATTGAAGGTTATAGCGGTTAATAGAGCTGTTGTGATGAAATTTTCGTTGATTTGTTGTTGAGTATTAATATCGATTTTCCATCGTGTTAAGAAATAATCTAGCAATCGGACTGAACCGAGTTGTGCTGCAAAGAAAAGTCCATCTTTCGCAAGAACTCGTTGTCGATGTTCATTTCTCAAATGTTGAATAAATAGATCACAACGTCGAACATCATTCGATTGTAGAACACGAAAAAATCGTTGTTTAAACGGAAGAAATTTCATTCGATTACGAATAATATCAGCAACATGATAAAACTTCAATTCTCGAGCATAATCATATGCTGTTAAACTTTTCTGTATTAATTGTGCATTGGGTGCAGATGATGCTGGTACCATAATCTACGTCGATAGAAGAAAAATACTGTCAATGACATACGTATCAAGAAAATTTTACTTACAGAATAAGATCTATCTAACGGTACTTCCATTTCCAAAAGAACTTTGACAAATGATTCGTCATTATGCTCAATCGCATAGAATAATAACGGTTTACTAGGTCCGTCTGTTGCTTGACTTTCTTCATATTGAATAGCATCAAATTTCGCAACGAGATTTTCAAATCGTCGAATATGTCCGCCTTCAACTAACCGTATACATTCGACATATTGCGTTTCATCGTCTTTGTTCGTTTGTTGATGATCAAAATTTAATTTTTCATGTTCATATGGATCATCCATAAACAAATATTGTTATTGATTTCGATATGAAAGTAGAATAACCACAAAAGTCTATGATCTGCCTATTTTTCTTTTTGATTCTGACAGATTTTTATTTGTTATTTATTTATTTGATTTTTCTCTGCCAAGCAACAATCGTTTGCTCGTTGTTTTTTCTTTGCACTTCACTGAAAACTTTCTTTTTTCTCTTCGCCTTTTTTTTTTGTTTTAAGTTGTTCGTTTCTTAGTCTTTTGAAAAGAAGAAATGAAACATTAGATGTTTTATATGAGGAGAAAAAGAAAAAAGAAAGGAGAATGAAAAAGAGAAGAAATCGAAAAAAGTCAATGTTTGTTTGATTCCCATATTTATTTAAAGAAAAATTAATTATCGACTTTTGTGTTTTATTTCAAAATAAAGGCGCAAAGAGAACTATGCTATTCAATTTCATCATTGAATGGGTTCGTGTTTTTCGACAAATAAATCTTCATCGTTAACTACGCTATCGAATCCATATTTAAATCAAATTCATGAAATAACAATGGAAGAAGACTTCGAAAAAATCATTAATGAAATACAGAATTCGAACATATTGATTCTCTGTGATTTCTATGCGGTTTGGTGTTTTCCATGTAGACAAATTGCACCCTATTTACATCAATGGGCTTTAAACGAGTATAAAAACGATGTGATTTTTTTGAAAATAGATGCTGATCAAAATGAGATTCTCTCGAAGAGCCTTTCGATCTGTACTTTACCAACATTTATCTTTTTTAAACAAGGCAAAGAGATCGAACGTTTTTCAGGAGCCAATTCAACATTTTTAAAAGCACAAATTGACAAGCACAAATAAAAAAGAGTCTACGCAAATTTATTACTTTGATAAGCTGATTATTGCCTGATTGTCAATGTTTTACAATGAAACTACTTGACAAATTCATTCTTCTGTTTTTTTTTCTAATTTCTTTTCAATTCCAATTCATGCCGGGTTTTCTAATTTTTGAGTATCTATTATCTTTAATTTAATCTTTCGTTTGCACACCTGTCATTGAGAACTTTCATTTTAACCTTTCTTTTTTAATCCTCACCATACGGAAGAAACAGAAAACAATCAAGTTAATCTTCTAAATAAATCTTCTACAATTCGTTCTTCTTTCGAAATGAATACAAGTATTTCATTAGAAAACTAGTAGGAATAATAATAATAATAATAGCAAACAAAAACACACGTACATATAATATATGCGACAAGAATCTTGTAATAAGTCTTTTCGAAAGAAAAAGGAAAAACAAAGGCTGTCGTTAAAAAGAAGAAAAGGAAAGAGATCCAAAAGAAGATGATACTATTAAAAAAAAGACAAAGAAAAACATCGTTGGTTTCACCATTACTCCGTTGTATTGTTCGAAGTTTGAAAATATTCAGTCTAGAAATATACAAAAAATGAATTTCAATATGGAAGTAAATGTTATCTTACATAGAGTTGTTGAATACTTTTTGAATTTTCATTATTATTTTCACTGGTAGTATCCGAAACGAGTTTGTCATAGGTACGTCGGTGATTTTTATCGATTAATTTCAAATAAATATCACCTGGCTTTAGCATATGAGTTGGTTGTTTCGGTACAAACGGTGCTTTGAAAGAAAGATTTTCGATAAAATGCGAACAAACAAAACGACAATCTTTACTTTTATGTTCATTTTTCTCACGTTCATCTAATAATTTATCCATAATACTCGGTGATATTTCGACTCTTTCATTCTCAAGACGGTGTCGAGCACGTTGAATACTTCTTTGTAATTGTGCAAGAGTAAAACGACATTCATGAACTTTACGACAGACAACACTATACATGGACGAAGCTAGACCAGAACCATAAGAAAACAATAAAATACGTCGACCATATAATTGCTCTTCATTCGTTTGACTAAAATTTCCAGCGAGGAGAAAAGAAAAACGAAGTTAGAAATTCAATTCAGATTTGAAAAATTCACCTGGTAAGAAATGCAAAAAGACTATAATAAAGCGACGGTGTGTACATATTGCCCATATTTTGCGAGAAATAAAGTCCCGGTAATGTTTTCTGTTCGAACAATTCTTTACTTTGTTCGACCATTTCACGTTCGAAATCTTTATCATGAATTAACGTACGTATATCACGATTTCTAGAATTGAAATCAAAACAAAATTTTCTTTCGACAATAAATTTCTACTTGTATTTTTCAACAATCGCACTGGGTATATATGGGCAAGCTCGTATAAGATCATTTGAATATAATCTCGCTAAAGATTTTTGTACAAGTTTTGCATATGGTGTATGAAAAAGAACGGCAGCAAATGTTGATAGATTGACTTCACGTGATGTTAATGTGCTCGTATGTGTATGTGACTGAGATTCATGATTCATTTGAGATTTTGTACAATATTGTGTGTAACATGTGTCAACTGCTGACATGTAAGATTGAAGACTTAACTGACCATCGACAACTGGATAGGGAGAATTTAAATTTGGTTTATAAAAATCATAAGCATGCGCCATGTGTGTCGCACGACAGCCTAAGCAATTCATACGAGATTGAAATCAATTTTTTAAGATTCGACAAAATATCTACCTGATTCGAAAACAACAGGAGCATTCGGACCGATAAGAAGAGCACAAGCACCAGCACCGCCCGTCGGACGAGCATTTCCTTTTGCGTATACTGCTATATCACCCATAACAACTACCGCCTACAAAAAATAAGACAAATCTCGAATCTGTTCGTTTTTTCTTCTCTCTTGCTTACATATCTTCCATCCCAAAAACTCGATTCTATCCAATGAATAGCATTAAATATTGCGGCTGTACCGCCATAGCATGCACTAACATTATCTACACCTTCGACAGCTGTATTATCATGATCAACAAATAATTGCATAAGAACCGTTTTAATTGATTTAGCTTTATCGATCAATGTTTCAGTTCCCACATCAAGACGACCAATTTGTTGAGGATGCACACCGGTTTCATCAAGTAAACGCGATAGAACAGTTAAACATAATGAACATACATCCTCATGATCTGAACATACGGACATACGTTGTTGTCCTAAACCAATTGTATATTTGCCTTTTGAAACATTATCAAATTCTTCTAATGCTGATTGTTCAACATAGAGTGAAGGAATGTAGAGTTCACAAGCAAGGATACCAACAGATGATGGACGATGTAAATAACCCGTACCGTTCATCACTTGTCTGAAAATATAATCACGAAGTTAGTTTTTTTTTTTGAAATATTTACATGTAAAAAACAAAAAAACATCTGACTAAATAAGAAATATCAGGAATTGTATTTTGTCCTTCGATAAGAATAAACAATGGAATGCGTATGATTTATATTGGATGAATGAAGTGACTGTAAGATACGAATTTAGACAGACAGATGCGATACAACAAATGACTCACAACTACGAAGAAGAAAAAAAGACACACAAGCAAAGAAGAAAAAATGGCCTAAACTTTATCTAATGAAAACATATTCACGATAGTTGGCAGCAGTAGACTGCATTAGAATTCATCTCAAGTTGTTGTTAGACTTTTGTAGAGATAAAAAAACTCGTAAATTTTGATCTATCCCTAATAAATAAGAATTCGAAATGATACGAACTTTTATTACGAAGTTTTTTTCTAACAAAGAAAAGGAGCAACAACACATACATGAATAGATTAGTAAATCGGATTATTCATTTGTCTTGTCTATTTCTTATTGTTGAATGCAGAAATCGGCCAATAATCGTTTCAATTAGATATGATTCTACAGTGCATCGTTGCAATGGAATAATTCTAACAGAATCATTTGCTGTAACTGCAGCTAGTTGTGTCAACACTTTACTCGATGATATCACAATCGTTACGAATAGTTTTGGTCAATCTTTAGAAGATGAATTTATTCGAAAAGTCGATGAAATTATTTTTCATCCCAATTGGACGAATGAAGACAACAAACATAGAAATAATATTGCTCTCGTACATTTATCAGATCCATTGGATCTAACAGAACTGCCAGACATATCCGGTTATTTATCGCAGAATGCAAAATATTCGAATTTGAAAATACTTACACAATCGAAAGAATACGAAGTATTTTTAGTAGATAACAATGATCCTGTATGTAATGAATGGATTGATAGTTTTGAACAACAATTTTGTGTTCGATTTCAACAAGAAAATCGAGGTTTCTATGAAGAAAATATTAGTATTGAATAATTTACTATTTCGTTTAGATCGATCTGGAGATCTGCTTTTTAAAAGAATAGATAATCATTGGGTACAAGTGAGTGAGAATAAACATACTATCGATGTATTCATGCATTCATTCATTCTAGTTCGGTTTGTTAAGTGATGTATTCAATGAAACAAATAATAATTATCTAGGAATTTATACAAGACTAGAATATTATGATAAATGGATAGGCTCAGTGATCCATTCAGAAAGTTCTCTAACAACAATTTCAGATCAAACTATTTATGAATGTGATATGTCGAAAGTATCATGTGGTTGTAGCATGACAAATGTTGTTCTATCTTCCGAGCGATTCATTAACGGTGAAGAAGCCATTGCACATAGTTGGGGAATGACTGTATCGATTCGTTTCAATGAATCTGAAATTCATTCATGTACTGGCTCGATTCTAACTCCATCGTATATATTAACATCAGCAAGTTGTGTTGATGGTATATCTGCTGAACAAATGCATGTTGTTGCTGGTATGCATGAACTAAATGATTTTTTCACTCATACGCGATATGTGTGGGACATTTATATACATCCACATTGGAATCGAACTGATAATGGTTCCTATCAAAATGATATTGCAATTTTAAAGATTCAACCACCATTACCAGTAGATAGTCAGGATAGACTTAGTCGTACTTGTGTTCCTTATACCAATTCATTGAACGAAACAATGAACTATCCATCAGTTGGAAGTCAATTGATTACTGTAAGTTGGGGTTCAACTCAATATGGTAGCAAGAATGTGTCTAATGCACTTCAACAAATCAGTACATATGTTATGGATAGTCGTGATTCGAACTGTTTGCCATTGAATCTTAATATTGAAAATCAATTCTGTGTGGAAGTACAAGGAGCAGCAGGTAATTTAAAAGAAATGACATACGCATATTTTTGAAAGCGTTGACTATTGATTGTACTTTTAGGAGATTTAGGTAGTCCAGTTTTTCAATGGAAGGATAACTACTGGGAACAAGTAAATAATATCATTCGAAAGAAAATACGTATGTGACAACTTTTAATTTAATATTATTATTGTAGGTTGGCATTGCAAGTTTTCGAGACGATTTTGAATATAATAACAATTCTATTGCGAATAGTTTTACTCGGTTAGCATATTATACTTCTTGGATGGAATCCATCGTTGGTCAATCATTTACTACAACGACAACAACGCCAAGACCTACTACACCACCAGTAGTTTATTCTTGCAACAAATCATCATCATGTGGTTGTGGACAAGCAGATGTTGCTCTTGTTTCATCTCGTATTGTCGGTGGTACAGATGCTGTTCCACATAGTTGGCCAATGATGGTATCAGTACGATTCGATGGAACTAATTCTCATTCATGTGGTGGAACTGTCTTGTCTAAATCGTATATACTAACTGCAGCACATTGTTTTGATCGAGGATCATCACAGTATGTACCGGGTGTTTCTGTTGCTGTAGGCATGACAAATCGATGGGATCCGTT
>ERZ778019.1471-NODE-1471-length-31437-cov-12.638073_pt1 | contig 31437 bp, 38 predicted proteins | sample MGYA00375749_ERZ778019 | MGnify/ENA primary metagenome ERZ778019 (study PRJEB29350, sample SAMN05389821) | bioreactor metagenome | isolation source: Ammonium sulfate bioreactor | place: South Africa: University of Cape Town | collected 2014-03-17 ... | reverse complement strand
TCATATTTCATTCAAAGTAAAAGAAAAACGAAGAGAAAAAGAAAAAGAGGCATCAACGATTTCCGCTGCTTTTTCTTCGCTTCTTTTTTTTTCTTCTATTTCTCTCTTCATTTTCTTTCTTTCTTCTTGCTTTATTTTATTTCATCTATATCTATCTCTCATTGGTAGATGAGAAGAAAAAGAAATATATATATGAATATATATATATATATATTTCTCTTTCGCTCGACATATTCAACTACCACCAATCAGTGCGTTCGGCCAGTCAGAATAAATGGAAAGAAAAGAAGAAACATTTACTTAGCGTTTCTTTTTCTTCTTCTTCTTCTTTTTCTTTTTTTGCTTTTTATATTCATCATTTCATAGGTCATTGATTTGTAAAAAGACCGTTGCTGGCTACATTTCTTCATCTCATTTCTTTCTCTCTTTCTCGTCGTTTTTTTTTCTCAACCTTGTAACTTGATTCAATCAACACACATTATACTCGTATATGTGTATGTGAAGATTTGCATAAGCAAGCGACAAACGAGAATATCTCAGTATTCACTTATACAGATAGATCAAATAATTGGCCAAACAAAATATTCTCTTGAAGAAAATGCGCATCATGTCACAAGAACATAGTCCAACAGGCGATAGTAATTCGTCGACAAGTGTCTTATCTCCAACAACTTTATCTCCGCCTCGACATACGATTCTCCAAGGTAAATCCTATGAACATGAACATGCCCGTCGACCGAGTCTTTGCTCACAACATTCATCCTATTCGATGAAATTCGAAAAGACAACCTACGAATCGGCACCTGTTGCTCGAAATACACCCGAAAATAATCAAGTTCGAATTATCGATTATCGTGGCACGAAATTAACATCGTTCAATGTCGATGGACGAGAACTAATCTGTTTACCACAAGCATTCGATTTGTTTCTCAAGAATCTTGTCGGAGGTTTACATACAGTTTACACGAAATTAAAACGTCTGGAAATTATTCCTGTTGTTTGTAATGTCGAACAAGTACGAATCCTACGTGGTCTTGGTGCCATACAACCAGGCGTCAATCGATGTAAACTTCTTGCACCATTAGAATTCGATATCTTATATGATGACTGTACAAATTCAGGGTAAGAGTTTTATTTGCATGAAATAGATTTCAATCTGTCAAAATTTGTAATTGGAGAATGTTTACTGAAAGATATAAAAAGAAGAAGACGAGATGAGAGAAGAAGAAGAAAAAAAGAAAACATTTTTAACTTGAAGAGATGTTCTTAAATAGACAGGTGAAGAGGATGTTCACTCATATGGAAATGTCTTTGAACAGCAAACAAAAAAAGGAACTTAATTAAAGTTAAATGAAATCGATTGATTTTTTTTCTAGTTCTCGACCTGGACGACCACCGAAACGTAATTCATCACATCAACTCGAAGATTGCTTGGATGACAAACGTATGAAATTGTCATCAAGTTTATTACTTCGTTCATTTCCTGATTTTGCTAACCAAAGTAATGAAGAAACAAAAAAAGCAGCAACAAGTCCAAAACGAGAAATTTTTGCTTTCTTAGATTTTAAATATCCGGTTCATTCGAATGGTTACTTATCAATTCCAACAGCCAATGGAAATCAAACATCCCCATTTGCACATTCATTTGGTTACTCGGCATTCGCTCCAACTTTGCCATTGCATTTTCCTCCTAATCATCATGTCGCTCATCATCATCAACAACAACAACAACAACAACAGCAATCATCACAACAACATTCACTTCCATCGTATCTTCTTAATGATAGCCGAATAAGCAATCTGAAAACATCATCAATTGCAGCATCATCATCGTCATCATCGTCGTCATCGTCACAACGATCTCTTTCTTCAAGTAAATAATAATAGAATAAGAAAAAGAAGAAAAAACCTATTCACATTCAATTAGTATAAAATCAGCTTACATACTCAAATTTCAAATTACTTGACTCGAGAAAGAAAGAAAGAAAGGACAGATTCTTTTTGTCTTTAGTTAAAGATTTAGCCGAGTGGAATGATAGAATAGAGTAAACGACTTTCTCGTTATCCTCCCAGTCAACCTGTTATTGTTGTCAAAATCTATTTGGATCAGATTTTGTTTTATTCATATACAGACCGAAAGTAATGGTTTCCGTTTTCACGAATCCCCTATCGACAAAAAGAAAAGAACCCGCTCGTTGTCGTTATGAATTCATTATTATCGACACGCGAAACAAATTAAATCATGTCACGGAATCGCACTGTCAAAAGAGCTTCTTCTCGACGAAAGATACCCTTCAGGCAATGATTTCTTTTTTTTTTAAATTAACTCGACTTTGTCTACTTCCATTGAAATAAATCGGATAAGCATCTTATTGTTATTTTCTTTCTCTTCATCATTTACTTTTCTTGTTTTTTCTTCTTCTTCTTCTTCTTCTTGTCACAATAGATGAATCACGACCATTTACTATCGACGCAATGCTTAATAATACGAATAATGGTAAAAATCTTAATAAAGAAAATGCTCAACAACAACAACAACAACGAGGTAAAAATAATGAATTAATCATGAGATTAGAAGTCAAAGTATCGTTTTGTCTTATCAATTAGAACGATTAATAAAACCGATTGATCTTTCGATCACAACTACTGATACATCTTCACCGACAAATGATCAGCCACCGTCATCATCATCATCATCGACATCATCGGTTTTACCACCGACAGCAGCAGCAGCACTCAATTTTTTTCATATTAAAAATATGATCGAATTAACGGTGGAAAGCGCTCGATTACGAGAAAAACAATTGGAAACTGAAATCGGTAGGCAAATTGTATTTCTCGTTGTTTTGATTGGTTATTTCGGTTTTGTTTTCGTTCTAGTTGATTTACGAAATGAACTAACCAAAGAACAAGATAATCGACAGAAAGTTGAACAAGAAAATATCGAATTACGACGTGTTAAAAGTAGAACAACATAAGAATATTTTTTATAAGATTTTCTTTTTATTATTCGTTCGAATTCTAGGTGTTTTAATTAAGAAATTGAAACGTCTCAACCGTTCGTCAGCATCATCTTCAAACGCTAATGCAACAACTGAAAATAATCCTAACAGTAAAGACGAGACGAAAAGTATGCATTCAACTATTCTCAAATTTATTTCATTGAGATTTCTTTCTTTCGTTTTCGATTAGTGGAATGATCAAACACATGTTTAGTAGACTGACCAATCGACAATACGAATATCACTAAGATGAATATATTGAACATCGAATCTCTATTTGTTTTTCATTGTCCCTTTCTCTTTTTTTTTGTTTTGCGTTCGTTTTTCTTCTTCTTCTTCTTCTTCTTCATCATCTTCTTCTTCGTTTTTTTTCTTTTGTCATTTTATCTGTGTATGCACTTCTGTTTAATCATCGAACAACGAGCAAATGTTCTTTTTTTCTTCTTCTTTCGCACGTTTGCGATTGATTATCGAAAAAGACATTTGACTATGTATTTACAAAAATTCTATATTTCTCATTCTATTCAAATAAAAATCATGCGGAAATTTTAATTGCACATCGAATGAAATTTCTCATTGACTCAGCTTTCTTTTGGTGACATCTATAGACACGAGTTAATCTATGGTTACATTTTACTTCCAAAGATTGAACCTGAACAACAGCTTGGTAGGTAACCGGCTGTTTGTCTGTCGTGATACGACGAGTTAATGAATTTGTTCGTTTTCTTTTTGAAAAGAATATTGAATTGTGATTTATTTATCGACGGATCTTTTGTCAATATTTATTTCTATAACATCGAAATCATTTTCCATTATAGAATAAATAAATTCGTTCTTTTTTTGCTGAAAATAAAAATCTTATATTTAACAATATGGATGAATCATCAACTGAAACTAGTCCAACAATTGAAGTAACACCACAATTAACTGCTGATGAAGTAAATAAATGATTAGAGAAAACAAAAGAAGATAGTTCCTATTTTGAATTCAGTTGCGGCGACGTCGTTTAGAAAGATTTTCGAGTAGTTCATCGGTGAAAAACGCGGATGTCAATGATAAACAAGTGTCAACTCAATTATCCGACGAACTTGCTAGTAAATACTTTTTGTTATTTCAATGTTTGAAAAAAAACTTCATTGAATCTCATTTCAGCGTGTCAAATCAATTCTCAACAATTAACGAGTGGTGAAAATACGAATATGGATATTGGAGAAATATCTATCGAAGAATTTAGGCCAGCTACTGGCGAACAACGGTTGAGATTTGAAAACTAAAACTATTGTTTGACTCGTTTTTCTTTTTTGTGTTCTAATTAAAGACAATTGCAAAGTCAACATTCAACAGGCGATAAACGTTCGTATGATGTCAATTCCAATATTCAATCGAAAGAAATCACAACAAAAAATCAAACCTATGATGGAACGATAAAGAAACGAAAATCGGAAATAGAATTTAGTCATCAAAGTTCGAATGTAGAAGAAGAAGAAACTGAACCGATTCTTCAACGAATTCTTCGTCAAATATTTCATATTAACAAACAAAATCAATCATTTATCAACGATCTTATCGAATCATCTGAAACAACACCTTCAACTCGTCGAATAAAATCAATCTTATCCGATGTATTTCTTCGATGTTTAACATCAACAGATTCAAATTTAATGAAATCTTTAATTGGGTAGAGAAAACATAATATTCAAATCTGTCAAATAAAGACAAACTTCTATTTTCAGTCATGATTCAAATTATTCGGATAAATTTGATGTCTATCTATGGTATTTTTTGAACATCTACACTCGGTGTGATTACAAAAGTTCCTCTGTAAGAATGTCAAACATGTTTGAATCAAACCAAAACTTCTTTTTTTTTCTCAGCAAGAAGAACGCGATCTGGTTGAATACTGTCGATTATCATCTGTTCGATATAGTCTTATGTACATTGTAAATAACGGCGTGTTTCTTGATTCATGGAATCGAACACTTGAATTACTTGAAATTCTACTAATTGATTCATGTGCTGAATGTCTACGAACAACATTTCTCCATGAATTTATCCGCACATCCTGCAATCAAGAACCGAAATTAAAAGTAAATTGTTTTCAATCGACAGAAAATCTTCATCATTTTCTTCTTCTCCTTAAGACTTGCGAATTTCTCGTTCGTGCGATTCTCTATCGTCTTCGTCAGAATTGTTCTCAAGTGAATACTTACACCACACTTCTATCACTATTTCTCACACTCTGCGATTGTCGAAGTTCAAATGGCACTGATCGACTTGTGTGTACATATTTAGTTACATTGAATGACTGGCTGCCTTCGGTAGCTTTGAATGATGGCAAGAGTTTACAACGCATGACACTTCTATCGCCCATATTCTATCTTTCATGTTTTGCCGAAGATGATATTGATTTACTTGTCAAACAATTCGATCAAATCAATGAGTCCGATCAAGATGATAATGCGAGCAAAGATTTTTCTGATTACAATGAAAAACAAATTCGTTCAACAGTACAAAGTCAATTGTATACAGCGAGAACATTGATGCAGAAAATAGTCTTAGCATTTTTTTCGAATATCTCATCGAGAAATTCGATGGTTGAATATTTACAAAAATTCGTTCAATTAAATATCAAACGAACACATTTAACAGTACGTACAACAAACTTCTTCTTGATGTGTGAAATTAAATTAACGAGAGAGAGAGAGAGAGATAGAAAGTATGTTAACCTTGGAGAAACATATGTATCTTAAATCAGTCCTATAATGATGTATCGAAGGATGATTTTTATCGAGAAAAGAAATAAAATGATTGCTTTTTCAAGGTTAATGAAAGTCAAGTAACTGGTGATGGTTTCATGCTTAATCTTACGTTTGTCCTTCAACAATTGGCATTGCCGATTGATGTTGAACGAGTAAAATTCCGAAGACAAGATACAAAAAGAAAATCTATACAGACACATTTTTGTCCTAGGTGGATTTAAATTATCCATATTATGCTGATGATCGTCTATCGATTCCGAAAGATCAATCACGACTCTATTCGACCAAAGATGAATTTCTCAATTATCAAGAAAATCTTGGTTTGTAAATTCGACATTCGAATTATTCTTTATTTGTCGTTGTATTTTCAGACAAACCGAATGATATTCGTTTTCCAACTGAATGTCTTTTTCTCGCCTTGCATATCAGTCATTTAGGTCTTGTTTCGATAGCAAAAAAACCTCAACGACGCAATAATATCATTCGAGAATTGAATAGGTAAACGGCTTTTTTTTGTCGTTTTTATTGTGTTTTTAACATGAATAAAAAAAGTGAGATAGAAAATGCATTAAGAGTACGATTAAAGAAGAGAAAAAAAACAAAAGAATAATGCTAGATTGATTTAGTATTTTTGTTTGGTTTCTATTCTAGCGCAATAAAAAATCTGGAACAAACACAAGCAACTTGGCGGCAAGCCCCGACTGCTGCTCGACACGAAGCTCAATTAGAAAGATTGAAAAGTGAATTGAAGGTAAAAAACGATAGATGAATTGTTAAAAATGTCAAAAATGCATGGATATACAAATCGCTCGAGAAAACGAGCGAGAGAGCGAGAAAGAAAAAGCAAGAGAAAGAGTTTTGTTTTTAGTTGGCTGGAACCAATGGAGTTAGTTTAGGATCATCTTTGCCAGATACATAGACAGGAAAATCAATAACTCGTAATTGTTCATTGTAATTACCTAAAACAAGCGATTTAATGTTAAGGAAATGTTGAATTAGAAATATTTGATTTACCAGAAACAAAAGCATCACCTTCTTCCATATAACTATTATCATATCGTACGTTTATTCGTGTTCCTAATTGACCGATAACTGAACCATAATCATAACCAGCTTCTTCTTGTTGGTGTTGTTCATCTAAGAAACAAAAAAAAATTGAAATAAAATTTTCACAGAACAACGATTTCGTTTTGAATCGAACCTTGCACTTGTTTGTAAACAATCTTTTTGACGAGTGTTTGTCCTGGTACACAGCAGCATCGAACGCACCATCTTTGTTGCTGTTGAATTGAGGGTGCTGGTCGCGGTGGTGGTGGCGGCGGTGGCGGTGGAACAGGTGGAAGAGAACTTGGTGGTGGTAGTTCAATACAGAAGAGTTCCGGTCGTAGATGCGGTGGTAAATGCGCATATTTTTGTGCGTGTGAACAAGGCACTAGACATAGTCCGGTTTTCGGGTCAATTTGAGGAACACGTCGTTGGATAGTAGCATCAGTTTCATATGCTCGTCCGTTGTCTAATAAACGTACCATTGGTATTGAATCGGATGGTTTTATATCGTCAGTGATTATTTGTGATTTGGATGATTGTAATTGGTGGATTGATGTGACTGACTCTTGGTGTGTCGACACAGGCTCTGACTGTGCACGATAGCGTTGTTGTTGTTGTTGTTGTTGTTGTTGCTGTTCGGAGGTAATAATATCAAAAGGTATGTTTTCTTCTTGTCGCGGTTGAGCTGTTATTTGTGAAGAAAAATACAAATTTGATTGGTAATCTGTATCGTTGAAGGACAAATGTGGTGGTATAGGTAAGGTATGATCATAGATCGGCGTTTGTTGTTGTTGTTGTTCTGTTTCTTGACGATTGTATTCATATGATGATACAGGTATTGTAGGACGCGTTTGAGTTAGCAATGGTGGACTATATTCAATGGTTTGTTGTCCACGTGAATCTGTTGAATGAGCTCTCTTAGCAAAATCAGGAATGTACGGTTTTGTATCGAACGTTGATGGTGTTTCATCATATTTATGTTGTACAATATCTGATTTTGTGATGACATCAAGAGATGGAGTTTGCGTCCAACCATCAATGTAATGTATTTCACCTGTGCTTACATATTGTTCTGGTTGATCTATTATGTAAAAAAGGAGAAAAAAAACAACGAATTAATGTATATTCAATTGAAAGAAAGAAAGAAATTACTAAAAGTTGTTTCAGTTGTTTGTTGATATTGAGTGAATGGTACATGACTCATTGTGTTTATATTTGAGATAGATTCTTGTTGAATATCTTGTAAACTTTGTTGATATCTTTGTTGTTCATCTTTATTCCATGAATCTTGATATTTAGCGTAACAATTAGCAATACATTGACGTAAATCAAACACTTCTTCATCTTCTTGAACATCCTCATCTGTTTCATGATCACTTGAAGATACAGGTGGTAGTTGTTGTTGTTGAGTTGTTTCATAGTGGTAACGCTCAGTTGATGGTGGAGGAGGAAATTCAGATGTATTAACTGTAATTGAATCTTGATATTTACCAATTTCCTCGGATGTTGGTGGCGGTGGCATTGAATTGTATGTTTCATTAATGGAATTTTCGAATTCCGTATGTTGTTGTGTTTGTTGAAGAAGATATCGTTGATCTTCTTCAGGATTAGGTAAAATTTGTTGTGTTTGTGGTATTTCTGATGGAAGTATTTCATTAGTATAATTTTGTAAATCATAAGTTTGTTTAGCTCCTTGTATTTGATATGTGTCTACATTTGATTGAATAGGAAAAGGAGTTGCTGTTACTATATTAACCGATTGATTATCAATAGAGGACTGTATTTGTCCTCTAGTTTGTGGAGAATATGAGTCAGACTCAAATCGTTGTAGATAATCATTGATACTCAATGATTCACTTTCTTGTTGTTGAATAAAATTCTCCGTTGTATAGGTATCTGAGATAGGTTCTTGTGAATAATATGCTTCTTTTGTATATTCGACTGTACCAGTTGGCATTGAACCACCGCTGATTTGATTGTCAAAATATTGTGATTCATAGGTTTGCTCTACAGGAATAGAGACAGGTTGTTGCTGTTGTTGTTGTTGTTGATAGTGATCAGTTGAAGTTAATACTTGATTGGCATAGTCAAGTGTCTCTGTCTGTTGATTTACATTTGAATAGTTATAAACTGGTTCTTGAGCATATTCATAGGCTCCAGTTGCATAAGCATTCGATGCTAGTTGCTGTTGTGGATAATAATTCGATGAATCAAATGTTTCTGTTTGTTGAGGTATTTGTTGTTGAATATTTTGAATGCCATATGAATAATCTGAAGATTGTTGCTCTACGTTTGAATAATTATAAACTGGTTGTTGCGTATGAGAACTTTCATTGGTATATTCGTATGTTCCCGTTGGTTGTTGTTGTTGTTGTTGTTGTTGTTGATAATAATTAGAAGAATCAAATGCTTGATTCTGTACATTATATGGGTATTCATATGATTGTGTTTCATTCTGAGTTGGAATATAAGCAGTTGAAGCTATAGTAGCATAGTTATATGCATCTTGTTGTGGTACTTGTTGTGTATCTGCACTTTGAGTATCATAGATTGGCTGTTGTGATTGATAAATCTCTCGACTGTATTCATAAGTTCCAGTTGGTTGGCTATAAGGACTTGGAACTTGGGATGTTTGTATATTATCTACATTGTATGGATATTGATATGATTGTTGTTCTATATTTTGATTCAATTGTGATGGAACTTGTTGTTGTTGCTGATAATAATCAGCTGTTAAACTTTGTGCATTATCTGGAACAGTAGCATCGATTGATGAATAAGCATTATATGGTACTTGATTTGAATAATCATAAGAGAATCCTGTTTGTTGTTGTTGTTGCTCTTGTTGGACAAAATCAGCTGTGCTAGTAGAAGGAACAATTTGTTCTGGAGTATATTGATATTCATCAGATGAAAGAAATTGTTGTTGTGCATCAATAGTTTGATATTGATAATTAGCAGCACCGGATGATTCGATATCAATTGGTACTGCACTATCAATATTTGTAGTTGATAATGAAGAAAATGGTATTTGATTTGTATGTGAATCAACAATATCTGAGGAGAAATTCGTAGAAATATAAGGTCCTTGAGAAGACTGCACTTCCGAAGGTAGATTAGTTGAAAATTGTTGTTGTTGTTGTTGCTGCCATTGTGTTTGTTGAATAGCACCCGTTGATGAATATGTTGGTGTTGTAGAAAAGGTTTGATATTGATCAGTATGATAGAATGGCTGGTGTTGATCTCCTCCTCCGCCTCCTCCAGATGGTTTATGACGTCGTTCTCTTCGAGCTTGTCGAGCTGCTCGTCGTCGTGCAACTCGTTCACGATGAGCTTCGAAACATCGTTGAATACAATTATTTATATCGAATGTTACTTCTTGTCTTGGACGGCCAGGCCTTGAAAACATATTATCGGTGCTACCAATTTGTTCGTAATTGACGTTCTGAGATGATGCAAATGCGGCCTCTTCGTTACCTTGCTGTTGATCGACAAAATTTGAAGGAAATGAAGAAGATGCATATGATGAGGCGTGACGATCAAATGGTGTAGCGGATAAACCTTGACGATCGAATGTACTATGAACATTATCAGTGATATTGCCGTCATTGAACATAGTTGACTCGGCTTGATTATACAATCCTTCCTCTTTCTCGTTTCTATAACCATCGCCTGACGTCGTCGTCGTCGTCGCCGCCGCGTTATATTCACCACTGAACGAAAATGAAGATGATATTGAAAAAAAGGTTTTAAGTGCAAAAGGAAAGGAAAACGAAGAGCATCGTTTGTACCTTTTCTTTCTACATAGATGTCTTCATTGGTGCATGAGCAAAGGTAGATATAGACAAAATTGTCTCGTTTCTGTGTGTAGAAATTAAAATGAGCAATATGATTCACCAGGATAGCAGATATATATATATTTTTTTTTAAAATAAATTTTAGTAGCGAAAAAAAATAATTTCTATCTATGTATGTGTTAGAAAAATAAAAACATGAAAAAAAAATGATTTGTTAAGTAGAGTTCAGCAAAGAGCTAATATGTGATGATTGAAGGTTTGTTTGAGCACAAGTGTGAATGTGCGTGTGTGTGCAAGACTACCTGCTCGCATAGGCTGCATTGGGATATTGACCATAGTATCCTTCAATAAAAATTATGTAACTATTATCGATGAAAGATGTTCAAGATATACCTTGTGTATTAAATGATTGCGGAGGAGCTGGAAATCGTGGTGCTTGAAATTGATTGCGTTGAAATTGATTTGCAGGATAACGATAGACAACTAAGATATATATTTCTGTCGACTAGATTCGAATTTTCTTATTTTATTTACCTGGTGGACGAACACGGTTGCCGAGTTCAGCACGAAGACGATGCAAATCTGATTGAAGTATCACTGTTGGTTGTGGTGCACGGATAAAAATTGGTGGAAGAGGTTCTAAAATAGACATTTCGATAGAGACACGTATGTTTTTTGTCTTCTGTTTTTGCTCACCAAGATTAAGTCCATTTGACGCGTCGTCTTGCTGATATTGATAAGCTTCATTTAAAACTTTTGTTTGAAGATCAACAAGTACATCATTGACGACAGCTTGTGAGACCGAAAGCCCTTCGATATGCGACGAATAACTTGGAATGCCTTGTGGCCGTTGAGGCACACCTGTTGGCCGTTGTTGTTGTTGTTGTTGTTGTTGCGCCATATATGTTCCAGTAGATTGTGTTAATGGTTGTACCGCATTGGGAGCAGATACAGATAAATATGGTCCTGCATTAACAGTATTAATATTGGTTGTGACTGCGGTGTTTGATGCAGCCGTAGATTGCGTTTGACCTTGTCCTGGTTGCTGAAGCCTATTAGAGAGAAAAAAAAATGTCGATCAAATAGCTCAGTTGAATGAATGAAATCGAAAAGAAAGTATGCTAATAGAATATTCTTACATTTAACATGACAAGAGAGTGACGAAAAAGAAGAGAGAAGAAGAAGGAGAGACCGAGGAAGCGCGCAGAAAAGGATGCCGATAGGCTGTTCATGTGTCAAATAATTTGACCCTGAAAAAATGGACCATAAATTAAATTTTCTCTTTTTTTTCTCATTTTATATTTCTTTCAATCATGAGAAATGTAGTTACATTCGTCAATGTAAGACGAAATAAATCGATATTGAACACCCTTCAAGCAATCAGTTATGTCCATCTTGACGACGCACAAGTTGCGTAAGATATATACGTAGTAGAGTAGTCCTCATTAGAAAAGAAAAGAGCAAAAAATGAGTGAATGCATCAATCAATCAGACAAATTGTCGATCGTATATATTATTGAAAATTCTTTTCAGTTTACCCGAATGATGATGATGTATTAGATGTTTGAGTATCGGGAAAATATTGAGCCATTTCAACTGTTGAAGCACCACTTGAAAACGAATGAAATGATTGATTGTTTGGTGTAGTTTGAATTGTATTTAAAATATTTAAAGCAGATAAATGTGATTGTGGTTGCGCTTGACTTTCCGTCACAATAGAATATTCTGCACCTTCAGCTAAAATAGAAAGAAAAATGCATTTTACTATGTATGTGTATATATATATACGTATATAATTTGTATAAAAAAAGAAAGCAAAGGTCAACAATGATTGTTTTTTGTTTATTCGTAAGAAGGAGAGAGAGAGAGAAAAAAAGAATGGTTAATAATGATGTTTCATTTCTACTGGTAAACTTGAGAAAAAAAAAGTAATTTTCAAAATATAATCAGTGAATAATTATGCTGTTACGTACAAGATGTTGTATATTGTCCTTGAGTTTCAATATTCGAACCACTACTTTGATGATCATGATCATCATCACCACTATGATCATCATGTTGATATTCTGTTTCTGCCATTGTTAAGCAAATAAATGCAACGTATTGATGTTTAGTTTCGTTGTCTTTTTGTCTCGTATGTAACTTGTAGAATCTATTGAATCAAAATGAAGAAAATATATAAATGTTTGTCCGTTATGCTGTCTCGAAATAAAATACAATGACTACGGCTTATATCTTTCGATACGAAAATATATACGTATACATGCATGTACGTATGATTGTTCGTTACACTTTGGTGGTTTTTAATGTTCGTTGTCTTTTCTTTCATATTCATTATTGTTCTTTATTGCAATTGTTATGGTGATGGACATGTAGAGAAAGAACTAATTGTTTTTGACATAAGAATAGAAGAAGAAAAAAACATCAAGAGAAAATCAAAGCAAACGTACTCATCCGAAGATATTTTTCGTTTTTTTTTCTCTCTCTAGGCTTTAAAACGTGCCAAACAATGCGCTAGTGTAGCATTACAAGATGAACAATTAATTGAAACAAGTCTGGAATTTTATGGCAAAGTTTCACAATTACTTTTACGATTCGTTGGAATACGACCAACTGAGTAAATTCGAATCCAATTTGCTTTCTATTCAATTAGATTTCTTTTCTTTTTGCACATAGTACGGACATCAATTTCTCTTCTGAAGCACCGAAAATATGGCGTCTTCTACCTGATTATTATCTTGATGATATTTGGGATTTTCTTATGTCAGCTGGAATGTATGTATATTTGAAAACAAAAAAAATCCTAAGTTGATTTCGTTTTTTAATCATTGTAGGATGGTTCCTCAGACATTATCAAAACGAAATATTCAAGATATTTTAACATTAATGCTGTTTGTTATTTGTGCACCACGTCATTACATACAAAATCCACATATAATCGCCAAAGCTATCGAAGTTATACATTGGTTATGTGCAAGAAGTGAACACACATTATTACGACAAGCAACTGAATATTTATTCAATCATTCTCTTGCACAAAATTCACTTGTACGAGCATTAACAAAACTTTATGCCGGTATGAATAAAGAATTCATTGACAGTTAGTTATACGTATAATTTCTTCGGTTTTTGATTTTTAGATGTTGAAACAACGGGTGCAGCAACGGAATTCTATGATAAATTTAATATTCGATATCATATAAGTATCATATTTAAATATGCATGGCAAAAACCATCATTTCGACATTCATTTCTAACGACGGCACGGTGATAACATCAATGTATTTTCAATTGATTTTATTTATCAAGATTTTGATTTTTAGAGATGAAAAAGAATTTATACGTTTTTTAAATATGGCTATCAATGATGTTACTTATTTACTCGATGAAAGTTTACAAATATTAAAAAAAATCCATGATATTGAAACTGAAATTGATAATAAAGAAGAATGGGAAGCTACACCCATGGTAATTATAAAAACAAACGTATAACATTCGTATAAAAGAAATTTTTTCTTTTGTTTTTCAAATTCAATAGGAAACACGTATGAGTAAAACTCAACAATTAAGTCAATATGAATCACAATGTTGTACATATTTACCACTCGGCATGGAAACATTGCATATGCTTGAATATCTAAGTGCAAACGAACCTGGCCCATTCTGCTCAACTGTAGATTGAAATCGTTTGATTTGAGAGTATATTCTTGAGTTTTTTTGTTCTCATAGGAACTAGTCGATCGTTTAGCAGCTGTATTGAATTTTAATTTAAACGAATTAAGTGGTCCTAATTCACGTTTACTTAAAGTCAAAGAACCGAGTAAATGTTGCTTTGATCCGAAGAGACTCTTAGAAAAAATTGTCGAACTCTACTGCAATTTGGTATGAATAGACAAACATTTAAATGATTTTGTAAACGAAAGAAAAAAAAAACTATTCTTTCGTTTCAATTGAATAGGCACGTGATGAACGATTTGCCGAGGCTATAACTCGTGATGAAGTAATATTTGAATGAGAAAAAAAAAGAAATGAAATTTATTTGTCTTCAGCGTTCATATCGTCCAACATTATTCACAACAGCTATTGAACGAATACAAAATCGTGGTATAACGACAGCACCACGTTTAGAAGTACTTTCTAATCTAAGTCAACAAGCTCAACGAATTGCTGAAGATAAATTAAAAGAAGAAATGGATCTATCCGATGCACCGGATGAATATCGAGGTAGAATTTCTATTTTTTTAAATTGCGTCCTCAAAATATCGATTTTCCATTGACTAGATCCATTAATGTGTACTGTTATGACTGATCCAGTCATTTTACCAAGTGGAGTGATTATGGATCGATCTGTGATTACTAAACATTTGCTCAATTCAAGTACAGATCCTTTCAATCGTCTTCCATTAACAGCTGATCAACTTGTACCAGGTTTGAAATTTCTCTAATCGTATTTTCCATTACTGTGATTTCTGTTTTAGCTGTACAACTCAAAGAAGAAATCGATAATTGGATACGTGAGAAAAAGAATCGAACAGTTTAAAATCTATCTCAATATCTCCTTATTTATTTTTTCTTCTTTTCTTTCATTCATGTGCTATATACATATATAAAATATTCTTTCATTTTTATTTATTCGCAACACAGAAGCATGTTCACATTTAAAAAAAACCCAGAGAAAACAAAATTGTGAAATAAAACAAAAATATTTCCTCTTGATTTCGTTCTTTATCCCATAAAACATATATGATTTATTATTTTAGAATTGATTTTTTTTTCTATCATGGAATTTGAAGATGGAATCCCTCGTCGACAACCACCACTTTTACGTGCTCAATCGGCACAACAAGTTCATAAATTAGTTAAAAAATCAACTAGTAAACAAAGTTCATCACTTTCAAATTACATTCCTAGCCGATCGTGTGATGATTTAAATGTTAATAAGAGCAAATCATTAGTTGATTTAGCTGTACCAGCATGTAATTCGACAATGAAAATTATCGATCAAATGGAAAATCTTCGATTCGAACAATTCGAACCTGTTTTAACAACAACACATTTAGATCATATTCACGAACAGGTAGATTCGATTGAAAATCATTTTGTTACTCTTGTTTTTCCTATTCATGTTCAGACAAATAAGAAATTAAATTATTCCAATGAACGAATCTACAAAGGTTTAATCGATCTCGAGCCGAATGCTGAAGAACTTGTAGCTCTTGCTGAACAACAAGAAGTACAAAAACGACGACAAGCTGCAAAATTTCTAGTAAAGAATTTTTCAATTCAAAGAAAAAGAAACTTCGCTGTCTTCTATTTTCAAGGAAGAATATCAAGCATTGCAAAAGAAACGTGCTAAGCCTGACATAATGGAATTATTCGATGATTCAACAATGATCAAACAAACTACTCGAATTAATTTAAAACCATTGAAAACCAATAAAATCAAGGCCAAACAAACGACTATCTTCTCTCTCAATAGTCTCAATCAAGCACAGAATTTATGGAAACTTTAACTGTCAGATAATTTGTTTTCCTTTTTCTTTTCTAACATATGTATGTGTGTATTTTCTTTTTATATTAAGAATAATCATTAAAGTAGAATGAAATGGTCTTATTTGTTGTTTCCTTTCTCTCACTCTGTAATTTCAGATCAATTTTTGTCTCTATGAATACGACTAATGATATTCCAACATTGATCGTAAGTTAAATTTTCAATTATTTCATGCAGAAAGAAAAACCTAAATTGATTTATTTGTAATTTCAGGTTTTAGTTATCGGCGATTCTGGTAAAACGAAATCGATAGAATATCGTTTTTTTTTCTATCTTATTAATTAAATTATAGGTGTAGGTAAAACGTCATTCGTACATACGGTATGTCATGATCAACCGTTATCATCTCCGCCGCCTGTCACTGTCGGATGTCATATTGAGATCAAGGTTTGATAGTTATCAGTTCGAATTTTGATGATGAAATGATTGCTTGTTTCTTTCTCCTGAAGGTCTACGAACGAAAGGATCGACATTTAGATCCGAATCTATTTTTTATCGAATTTCATGATGTTGACGGAAATGCACAACATAAAACAAGTCGATCGTCGATGTTCTACGATGATTTCAATGGTTTGAATATTGATCAAAAGGAAAAAATTGGATTTTATTCGAATATTTTTCTAGGAATTATTCTTGTTTCGGATTTAAGTAGTCGACAGTCATATGACAATTTGAAAGAATGGCTGTACGAAGTCATTCGTTATCGATCGCAACAAAAACTGTATAGAACGTTTTTGTTTGTTAAATATTTATTTTTACTTGAATATTTTGGTTTTAGTCCATCAGAATTCACAGCTGATGTTTTACAGACATTTGACATTCCCATTCTTTTAGTTCATACGAAACTAAATGAATCGAATGGAATATCATTATTAAACAATAGTAAATCAACTAGTATGTCGACTAGTCAGTCACTTTCGTCGAGTAGTTTATTACCAAATTTTAATCGAAAATCTCCTCTAGCTAATCTATTTAATTGTGATGAAATCTACCTTGTAAACAAATCCAAAACATTGATTTCGACTTCATAAATGAATTTATTTATTTTTTTGACTTTAGAATTGCTATTCCAATAAAAAATTCTCAGTTGATACGCCTAATGTAGCGAAATTAAATGCATTTTTTGAAAAAGTAAATCGATTGGTTTGTTTTTTACTTTCAAAATTTTCATGTTTATCTTTTCTTTTTCAGATGATAAAAAAAGTTTCAACAGTGCCGATTGAACAAGTAAATATTTTCAACAGAAATTTTCTATTTCTTATTTTTGATTTCGTTTAGTTTTCTCAATACGATTGGTTAATCAGAGAAGATCATTACATTCAATGAAAACCTATGATCTAAAAGATTATCTAACTGTTTGCTTTTTTTTAATTTTTTCTTTGTTAAACGAATCGTTTTCTTGTTTTGCAAATGTGCGTTAAAAAGCAAAAGAAATAATAATAAAAAAAAAAGAGGAAAAAATCACATAATTGAAATAAGTTCTTTTCTTTTTGTTGATTTGTGCTAAAACTTGTCCTATTGAAGTAGTAATGCAACTTTTTCAGGATTCATCTGCGGACATTTCCAATTGTAAATGTAATACTGGAGATTACCATCGCCAACACCAAATTTAAGTTTTTCTAAAAATTCTTTATTGTCCATCAGATCAAGTGCATTGAATACATCGAAATCAGTCTAAAATTCGATAATAAAAAAAACGAAGAATCTTTTAAAATAAACGATTCAATCAAATTCTTACGTTATGTGCTTGTATAAGACAATCATTGACAAGATCTGTGAGTGGTGTTCGACTTGCTGCATGATAGTACATATAACAAGCATTTAAAGTGTTGTATTGGGGATGATTCATGATTGTTGACGAGAGATGATAATATGAAATGAAATCAGTGATTTCGCCATTTTCTTGCTGAAAAAGAAAAGATTTTTGGATAAAAATCAATTTAGTTTTCTTTTGATTTACTTCGACAACGAATGAACTAACGATATTTGCTCGATTTTTGCAAAGATATTCGAATTCTTCTTGTGTAAATATCGGTGCTAAATCGAATTTGCTTAAATACTAAACGAGAATTCATATGTAACTTTGAAATGTAGAGAATTTTTGTTGATCTACTTGAGTTAGCAAAGCAAATGCTTGAGGAACATCAGCATCACGCATTTCACGAAAACCTTTGGTTTTAGTTGTCTAATCGAATAAATTTCTTCAAAAATATTTTCACTATGAAATATTTCGCTATTTACTTCAGGCAATCGATAGAGTTTTTCCATTCTTTGTACTGTCATATTTCTTCCCAAATGAGAAAATTTAACAGACAATAATTTCTTCACATTTAATGATCGATGCCAATATCTTTCGACAAAAAACGTATTCATAGAAAATTACTGCCCATTAAAAACGAAAATACATACCTACATTTGCCAACAATACCTGGAAGAACAACACCAGCCGTATAAACAGCTTGAAATATGCCTTCGAGATTAACTCGACGAGTGATTTCCTTGATAAGAACAGGTGCCATACGTTTTAAACGTAATTTTTTGTGAACACACAAAAAATTGATTTCAACCATTGAAACTACCCTATTGATGATGAAGCAATGAATTAGATCTTTCGTTCAAAAAAGAAAATTGAAGATTTACTTGTCATAGACTTTCATTCGAATGGGTACAGCGCTAATAAAGCCAACCATTTTACGGCTTTTCGTTACACGAACAGCTGCATGCCATTTACGGAGCCAACCAGGTGCGCATAGAGCCCTAACAAAGACATCTCAAATAGAATTCGTTGTAAACAAATATGATTATTCACCATCGTAAAAATCCCATCGAATAATCAAAACGAAACATGTTATCATCGTCTTCAACATAGTTTTCGTTTAATAGCGTATATAATTCTTTTAACTAGAAATAAATCGATCGGTTTCTTCGGAAAAAACGAAAAGATTTATCTCGTTTTTACTTGTTCATCATTGAGAACATCGACTTCATCCCAAGAAAATCCTTCGGGTAAATTGTATGGATCTTGTTTTATTTCAGCAATCGGTTTATCTTCTTCGACAGGTCCATTATTTTCCGATGTAACATTCGTGCCAATGATTGGCACTGGCTGCGTCTGCCAAAATTTCCATTCTTTTCGTGTTGCAGCTTCTTCATCCGATTTCGGCGCACTTCGATTCGTAAGTGCTGCACTTGCTTGTTCAGCTAAAACGATACGTTTGAGCATTTCTTCAACATTTTCATTTGAACGTGCTGCCTAGAACAACAGCAGCAATAACAAAAAAAGTTGGTTTTTTTATTTTACATTTTTATCAGCTGTTGCCGAACTGTTTCCATCGGTAGAATCAGATGTAGTATTTGCGTTTTTCTTCGTTGTTGAACTCGCATTCGATTGTTCTTGATCAGTCATTGTTGCAAATCTAGATAGGAGAAAAAAAAATAAACAACGTAAACTAATAATGCTCGACGATGAGTAGTATATGTGAACATAAGAGTCACGACAAGTAAAATGAAAGGACCTTCAACAAATGTATATAAATATGTGTGATTGTAAAAAATGATATTGATCAGAAAATCGGGAGAAATTATTAATCAGGAAAAAAGTATTTTAGTCATATTAATCTTGGACGAATCTCTTTTTTTTATGTGTCTCTCTAACAATTTTTTTGTTTGCTAGATGGCGTTTTTCATGGAGGTCAAGTTAAAATCACTAATGATTTGCTCATTGTTAACCATTGAAAAAATGGATATATTTTTCTTTTGACTTGACATAAAATCTTTCACAATATCTTTTTAAAATCATAGAAAACAATGAAATTAGTTCGATTTCTAATGAAATTAACTCATGAAAGTGTGACAATCGCACTCAAAAATGGCTCGAATGTCTATGGTACTGTAACCGGTGTCGATATGTCAATGAATACTCATTTGAAATCAGCAAAGCTAACGCCGAAAAATGGAGAACCCATTGCTATGGATTTTATTACTATTCGAGGTGAAATTTGCTTTTTGTTTGTCTGCTGACAAAAACCAAATAAGAATTTTGATTTAGGAAATAATATTCGTTATTTTATTCTACCGGAAAGTCTTCCGTTAGATACATTACTTGTTGATGATACACCAAAAGCAAAACCTAAACGTGAACGATCCGGTTTGTATTCGATCGATTTTCTTTTTTTTTTGTCGAAAATAGAAAAAAAAACATGATGAATTTCTATTTGTTTTATTAGGTGGAGCCAGTTCAAATAATATGAGAGGTAGATTAAATGAGAATTTTTCGTTTGAATACTTTGTTTTTCTGATTTTAGGCCGAGGCCGAGGACGTGGCCGTGGTGGACGAGGCCGTGGAGGCAATCGTGGACGTTAAATTACACTGAGAAGTCTAATTTACTTAAGACTAATAGAAATTTTACTTTTGTTATTTGTTTAAAAAACATCTGTTTTCTAATTTCGAAAATAAAGAATTGATTATTTCTCAATTATAAGTCAAAAAAAAACTGATTAAACTAGTAATGTGTTTGTAACTAATGCTGAATAGAGTTTGTCTAATGTAATGATTCCATTTTGATTTCGATCGATTTCACACACGAAATGATAGAATTCATCGTCATCAAGATGAATATGTAATTGGTTTAACAATTGTTTTAATTCCATTTGAGTTAAATATCCTTGATGATTTCTATCGAATTTCTGAAACATTCGATAGATATTTCCGTATTTCTCTATGCACTAAAATACGCACAAAAATTCTTCTTCTTAGAATAGAACGATTTGTTTCAATACTTCTGAACGGATTTGATTGAGAATATCGATGATAGTCACAAATGAATCGGTCCAACATTGCTAAACAAAAAAGTTTGATTTTATAAAGAATTGCTCATTTACTTTCGTTTGAAATGTGTACGTTCGAGGAGAAAAAATTTCCAAATTCGAATTTTGATTTGATAATCGAGTAGTAAAATATTGTAGAAAATCATAATAATGAAATTGTCCATTCTTTTTCGGTGAGAAAAGTGTTGCTAATTCACGTTGTTGTTTGATATCGAGCGGAAACGAATATTTTTTCATTAATTTCTAGTTGAATAAATAACAAAAAAGTACAAAATTCAACGTTGAAGTTCGTACATACCATTGTTTCATCGATTGTAACAAACAATCGACCGTATCTATCGAACGAACTAAATGATTTCGAATGAACACAAGACAACACAACGATAATTTTATAATATTACGTAAAATCTTCAATTATATTCGACCAATTTTGTTTAACATTTGACGATATTCGTGTTGTATAGTCAAGTACTTGATTTTGATTTTCTGTGACGATCTTGTCATGAATTTGATTGTCGTCTAAGTCTAATGGTGCTGCAAAATGTTGTCGAAAAACTTCATAGGAAATTAAATTCTCCGATGGTTGACATGAATTCCAAAGAACTTGTAAATTTTCATTATTAATTACTAAACCTGCACTAGAATAATCAATCGAACGAGAAAAATCTTAAAGTTTTTTCAATTATTCGGCAAAAATTTTACTCTCGTAGAATTTGTTCAAACATTTGTTTATCAATAAAATCTTTCATTTTCAATTGTTGCTCAATAGTCGACCAATATTTTCGTAATTGACATTGAATTTCATTTCGACATACTTGTTTTTGCTTTGTACAAATCGATTTCAATTGTATTTGTCGTCGAGTGGTAGAAAATCGTTTGTCAAGTATCGTCTGTTTTTCATTCATTTTCGTTAATAATTTTTTTGAGGGTTGAGTTAACTGATCGAGAGAAAAAGACAAAAATACTCGATGTGTTCAGGGTTAGAAAGATGATATTTATTTGATAAATTATTCAAAAAAAATCAATATTAAATTTAGTTCTCGGATGTTGGAAGAAAATGTTTATATTAAAATCGTGTAGGTACCCGATTACAAATATTTAAACTTCGTTCATCATCAGACTGTGAAATATCTACAGCATTCACATTTTGACATAAATCATTGACATTTTTAACATTTTTCAAATCGAGTCGAAATGTATACGCATGATTTGTTCGATGATATGGATCAGGTTCGAGATGTCGAGGTAAATATTCAACACAACGCCAACCACATCGTTCGTAGAGTTCAATTGCAACTTTATTCAATGTATTCACATTTAAAGTGATATGTTTAATGCCATTCGATTGTTCATCAAGTGCTCGAGAGATAATTTGTTGAATAAGACGTGTGGCTAGTCCACGTCGTCGATGTTCTTTTCTTGTTGCTATATAACACAAATAGAAACCATCGATTGATGAATTCTTTCGTGTTAATACTGTCATTGCACTGATATTTGCTAGAATAGATGTAGCATTCAATGGAACGAATGCATAGGTAATACCATGATTTTCCAGACAGTTTTTAAGCGGATGAAAAAAACGAGCATGTGGCATTTGAAATAGATCACGGAGTGTATAATCAAAAAATTCCCAACGTTCTTGATCATCATCATAGGAGAATTTATTTGGTAATAAACTGATTTCATATAAACGATATGTATGATTATAATCTTTGCCAATACGATTGAATCTTGTTCGAGTTGCTTGATCATAAAAACGAGATTTTTTTGACATTCTAAAAGAAAATTGTTTTGTTTTTCTCGTTTTTATTGAAAGAAAATGTTTATAATTACTTTATAGTTCGTGGACAACAAAGTTTCTCTTTCGAACATTTGCCTTTTCTATATCCGCAAATCTGATTAACTGCAGGACAATTAGCAGTCATATTCATTGTGTAAATATCAAACGTCCAAATAGCTAATCGACCATTTGAACAAAGTAGATCGAACGCAGATTTTGATGTTTCAATCAAAATCAATAGTAGAAAAAGTCGGAACATCGTGCTCTTTGAAATAAAAATATTTTCTCATACACTTCTGTTCGAATATATTTATATATAGACGAAATTTGATCATTGATCGAACCAATTGTTTCGAGATAAAACAACAGCGAAAAAAAAACACATTGCTAACTAAAAATAAACTCAACTAATTAATTTCTATCACATGAATAGTTTCACGTGTCGATCTCACATCAAAGGGCAAAACTAATTCGATTTTGTCTTTAATCTTGAAAGCATAAAATCAACGGACTCTATGAATCACTATTTATGATTCACACATATACTATACAAGATATAAAGAGTTAACTAAAGAATAAGACGAAATTCTTTGTTCTTTATTCTTTATTGTTTATATTTCGATCATTCGTTAGTCAGTTGGTTATTTGTTGAAGGTTATCTATCGAAATCATAATGGATCAACTTGATAATCATTTAAATACCAATCTTTATCAGCAAATACCAAGCCTTTTAAATTGTCATTATCCATCGAACTGTAAGAAAACAATTGCTCGTTTTATTTTTTTCTCTTTTCTATTATTAGAAAATAGCTCTATTCTTAGATCATTGTTTTCCATCAACTATTGATGAGAATACATCGTCACCAATTATTGATAATGAACAAGATGAAAATGAGCAAATGCCTATGCCGATTGTTTATAAAAAACGAGTGCGAACTAAATTTACTTCTGAACAAGTAAAACAAAACAAGGACAATCTTTTCATGTTGAAATTAATTTATGAATTTCGAAAAATAATTCTTTAGCTAGATGTACTTGAAGCTACATTTCAACAACATCGTTATCCAAGTGTTGATATTGTTGATAATCTTGTTGAACAATTAGATTTACCAACACAGAAAGTCACGGTAAAAAAGAAGTATTTACTTTTGAATTCGAGACTGAAATTAGAAAATTCTGTAGATTTGGTTTCAAAATCGTCGAGCTCGATTAAAAAAAAGTCAACAAAAACTTGATGTTCAGCATTCGTATGAAAAAGATGATCAACAACAATATGATAGCGGCATTCATTTAGTAAACACAAAAAATTGATAATAAAATTCCTATGAAAACATTTCGTTTAGGACGAAGAAGCTTCACATGATTCACCAGCAAGTCCTCCTATAAATACATTACCCAATCTACTTCCACCACCACCACAACGAACATCGTTTATGCCAGGACCTCCTCCTCCTCAACCACCACCTTACTATCTACCGAATTCACATTATGCATTCTACAATTCGATGTGGCCAAATTTCGGGTAAATAAATGATTCTAAACAATGAAAAATGATCCGAATTAAACTTTGATTTTTTTAGTTATTCGCTGCCATCGCCTTCATTTCCTACGTCAATGCCTAATGCAAGTCCTCATCCATATAATTTCATGCCATACAATTCTTCAGATATACCTTCTTCATCATTTATATTTCAAGATCTAAGTAATTATTCACATCAAAAAGAATTCAATGGTGAATTATAATTAATAAATTATATGAACTTTAATCTGTCTTGTTCAGTCTCATGCTATTGTTTTTCTCTCCTTCATGGATTTGTCTGACTAATCTTTGCCTCTGTGTCTTTCTGTTTTTTTTTTGTTATTATTCAAAATTGTAATGCGGATAAATTATTATTATTATTTGGTTTATTTTGTCATAATATTAAAATAAAGCTTATTTATTTATTAGAAAATGAATATCTTCTCTATTATCTAACTAAATGACGACCCGATATTCAATGAAAATTCTTTTAAATCTAGTAATATGATTTATTAATGCAAAAACTGAAAGAAGGTCTTTCGGCCCTAATGACATTGAATCAAAACTAAAGAGCTTAAAGGAGAAAAGAATATTGAATGACGTATCTGGTTTTTTTTTCAATAATATCAACTAAACAATATATAGGTTCTGTTTAATTAATTCATCAAGGCAGAAAATTTCTTCCGAACAATAGAACATCATTAATATTCGTATGCTAATTAAAATATTATTGATAATAGACAATAACCTAAACTAAGTACTTTGAAGGCAAGTCTTCTGCGAAAACTTATTTTCTTTAATCATACAGATGTAAAACCAATGGCAAGGAATTGATTTTAATCCGTCTATGATCAAAACATGCGAACTATAAGTTCTCAAGGCAATATTATTCATTTCATAGGAAGCAATTTATGCTGAAGACATAGTTCAATGTTTGTCTGTCTTTTAGCACTATTGTTGAAATATTTTTACGTAGGAAATTAGAATGTACATTAAAATTTTCCATTAATGTCGACTAAGTTGTATTTATAGATTTCACATTAAAATAACAACAGCTTTTGACATATTCAATATCGGTCTTCAAATTTGATTTCCTTGATCTTATCTTTTCTTCTTCTTCGTAGACGAGAACAGTTTGGGTCACGTCATTTTCTAGACTCAACTCACACATGTAATTATTCTAGATAAATTTAGGCAAATATATTCAGCGAGAAAAAATAGGATCGTTATTTTCCTTCTCGTTCTCGTCGGTAGTAAGTAACGAGAAAATTGCCGTCATTGATCATTAGTTTAGCATTGATCAAGCGTAATTTTCCTTTCTTCTTCTTCTCATTTTTTTTATCGAGATCAATGATTAATATGGAAATGAATCAGTAGGTCGTCAAATATCAAAGGCATAGAATAATAGTCCTCGTTTTTTTATCCATGTGGGTGTCATACTGAGCTTCAAAAGTGCTAAAAATATTATCCGATTAAATTAGAATAAAAGCAGTAATAGATAGTTTTAGCATAAGTTTTTCTTTTCTCTTCGTGTTTTTTCAATAGCGTTATTTGTTTGATTGAAAAGAACAGTATTCCATAGAATAAATACGAGAAAAATAAACTTAATCTATATTGAAAAGAATATTTTGGTCTTATGTTAATTATTCATACACATACACACTCAAATCTACTTTCTTTTCATTTTATTTCCATTCGAATGAACATGATATCCATCATGAATAATCTTCCTTCGTCTTCCGTATTTGAACTGCTTAGAAACAGAACGACGAAGAGGAAATGCGGAATCGCAATTGATGAATTGTATCTTTTCTCATTCATTCTTACTCGTTCGTTCTCAATTCTTTTAAGCTCTAATCGCCAAAATAGACGAAAGAAACAAAAAAAGCAGAAGAAACATACTTAAGATACAATCTTCTTCTTCATCGTCTGTAATCAATAATCGATGACATAGATTGTTTTCCAGTGAATAGATGCATCTTATTATACTCTATTGTTTTCTGTTCCTCGGCCAGTAAAATATATATATCTTAGAAAAACACCGAAAAAGCAACAAAAAAAAATTTTTTTCATGGAAAACTAAACAGCCGAACAAAAGACAAAAGTCAGTCAATGTGACTTGTAATATGTAATTTACAGACGACATTCAACGGCATCGATACGCTGAGAATGGCTGCCATTTTTTTGATTCATTCGAACTGTTGAGCCTTTTGAATCTTTATCAATGGGTAGTAAACCAGCAACACGTCTTATCGTACTTGTTTCAGTTCGATTTTTCATTCGACTTAAACAATTCGATTTCACCGGTCGAACTAGATAACAACCTACGAAAAAACAAACAACGATTAACAGATAGTAAAATCGAGATGAACTACCATAAACAAGAGGATCCAATACTGAATTTGATACAGCTAACATCATGACAATTAATAATGAACGTTCATCACGTGATGGATGATCGTACATAGATGTGTTGATTGGTGTTGTTGTAGTTAACTGTACAATGTCCGATTGGGCACTATCATGATCCATACGAGCATCAGTTATAAGAAGAAAAAATACAATACAATAATACGGCGTCCAACAAAGAATAAAACAAATGACTAAATCAAAAGAAATTTTAATAGATATGAAAATTAAACAACAACATCCGGTTTTTCTTATTACCGATTAAAGCTGTTAGTTTCAATGTTTTTAATTTGGCTCGTGTAATTGTTTTCGTATTATGTGCATTGATTTCTCCTTGAACAAGAGAATCTTCATTTGTTGCTTGAGTTCGTACTCGTTCGTTGCTATAACTTTTTTTAGTGGTCGATTTCAATGGATATTTCGTTGGATCTGCATCGCAATGACGTGTACTACCGCCAGGACATTTAACAAAACGAAATGTTTTTCGATCGCATCGTTTTTGTAAAACATATAGAATACGAAAATATGAATAGAAAATAGCTATCAATGGTGCTATATACGCAAATATAGCAACAGCTATATTGTAGGCAAAACGTTTGGCTGGATCTGCAGATAATGTATCACCGCACATTTCACGACATAATTCTTCGTTTGTTAATCGTTTGAAAATAATCAACTAATCAAAAAGAGATGAAAAATTCATCGAAGAAAAAAAAATGAAAGTCAAGTTTTTTACTTGTGGTATACATGCAATAGCAGATATTAGCCAAGATCCAGCGACGAATAATTGATTACGTATATTCGATTGATAAACAGTAAGAGGATGTACAATTGATAGATAACGATCAAGTGATATGCCAATAATTGTACATGATGAAACATAGATGCCTAAACCTTTTAAAGCTGCAATTATTTTACATATTTCATCATTATGCCAACGACCGACTGTATAAGCATAGATTTCACTTGGAATATAAACAAGTGTAACGAATAAATCGGCAGCACAAAGATTTAGAAGAAGAATATGATCACGAAAACGACGGCGAGAATAATGAAATAACTTGAAAAGAACACGTAGATTAGCACTTAATGCAAGAATAAATAGAAAAACATAGCCAAGTGCTAACCAATGATAGAAAGGTGCATCAGGTCCACGGATTTTTTGTTTCGAACAAGTATGTTCAGTGATTGAACTTGTATTAAGAAACATGATTAGAATCTAAACGAATTGTCTAATTCATTGAATGTGTTCATCTAAAGAAATTTACTATGTAAAAAGAAGAGCTCTTTTTTTCTCTCTCTCTCTCTCTATTCTTCTTTTCCATTTTCTCTATTTCTATCTCTCTTTTCTCTTTCTCTCTATTTTTCTATTCTTTTTCTCGTTCTCGTTCTTCTTTTTTCATTTTTCAGTTGCTGTTGAATATAAAATATGCTGAAGCAAACACTGAAAGTCCGTGTGTTGCTACGAATGAATGCAAAACTATATTTGTCACTGATTACTAGACAAGATATATAAGAGAAACTTCGCTCGCTGATTCATTGCCAACAGGAAATAAAATCAATCACGAATGGCAGGTTCTTCTACTATTCTAAATAACTTGAAATTCATATACGTATATAGAAGACAAGCAAAATATCGATTGTAAATGAAATAACCATTAATAACTAAACTTTTCTTACACGTTGTCAGTTGTGATTAACATGATGTAAAACAATTAAATATCGAATAATCTATTTTAAACGTTAGAAAACTATTGATTTTATTGACGTCAATGCCTTTTGAGTTTGATGCTTTTTTTTCTTACAAAAAATAAGTTCAAAGAAAGTAATATCTTGCTTTTGACCTTTCTCCGAAGGAATATATTTTATTTATTTCAATTGTGCTTTATAAATAGCTCGTTAGATAGTCAAGCGTATATAATATTATGATTATTAATTCAATATATGCTTTTAACATATGACTTCGAGTTTCTTTTTTATGCTTGAGAATATTATTTAAAAAATTCATCCGAAACAGCAGATTGTTCTTTCATAGAACCAATGAAGAATATATCGTTGGATTAGTAGAAATATCAATGTGATTCTATAGAGAAAAGGTCATGTCATCTTCGTCATTTTATTTTACTCGAGTAAATAAAGAAAACCAAGCTGAAATCTACTTGAATGTACTCGAAATTTATATCGATCAATGAAATAAAGTTTTTCTTTTCATCCGACTGACAGATTTTTGTCCTTTTTTTTTCGTGTGATCCATTAAAAGAATAATCGAAATATCAAGTAATGCTTTTGAATTGACAAGAGAACTCTCAGCAGATTTGATGACTTTTCCGTTCGAAGAAGTCAATTAAAACTGATATTCCATTTATGAGAGTTTTTTTTCTCCGTTTCTTGTACTGATCTAAGGATCTATAAATACTTTATGTACTTCGATTAAAAGAATAAAAAAAAAAGAACAAGAAAATAAAATTTCAAAAACTTCATCATAATGTCTATTTAAAAATAATTTTGAAATTACATCAAAAGCATTTGTTCTCATAGGAAAAAATACATAAACTCGAATGTAAATTTATTTTTAAACCAAGATAATTATTTCCTTATTGTTTATCATACTACGTTTATTCTTCAATAGTATTGTATTTGACTATCTCATATGTTTTTCTCTTCTTATCATCTGCATCAAAAATTACCCGATTGGAAAGACCTGTCTGGTGTATTCAAAGGGGAAAAACGAGACTTTCCTACTTCAATGATTTTTCAATGAGTCTCCAGTTACTTTGAAGAATGTCTATCCTTAGCTAATTTAAATCTATGATAATCATTCAGTAGAAATGCACTTAATTGAGAATGCTTAAAGGTAATTCTTGTTTTAAAATGTGAAAGACTTCGATATACTTTAGTGTCGATGAACTAGTTCACGTTTCGTGATCAAATTAATGTGCAATGAACCAAATATTAACATTTTGTGTGGTACATGACTATCTCCTGCTTGAGTTAGTTCGGAATATTCTAGAAGATAATTAGAAAAACTGAGAAGTTGTTGAAGTAGAATGAAACACAAAAAAAATTCGTTTTTCTTTCCTTTGAGAATATCAAACAACTGGAAGATAATTAACCGGATGCGCGTTTTTAATCGTAATTGATGAAAAAATAAACAATCTAGCAAGGCATACAGATGTTTCTGTCATTCAAACAGAGTGTAGAATATAATTGATTTACATTTAATCAAAAGAAAATAGACGGGACTATATATATCGACATCAGTAGCATAGACACAATTAGCTATATTTTTTTTAGTTATTTTTTCGTACATGATAAATTAGCATCATAAAAAAACTGCTGGAGACAAATAAGACACTTACTTTGTCACTAATTGAATTGTTATTTTTTTTTCTCGTTCAATGATGATAATAATGCGTAGTAGTAAACCGACAATTTGGCATATTTTTCGATTTAGACTTTTTTTTCTCTCTCTCGACGAATAAGAAAAATCTGTAATATAATTAATACTATTGAAATGACCTAAAAGCTCAAGGGTAATGAAAATAAATGAAGGAGAGATTCATATAAATCCACCTAGTGATGCATACGCGAGAATGGCAAACGGAGCGCAAAGATTATTCATTATTATTTCAATTGCAATGAAATGTGAAACAAGCAACATAATGCTTTAATCTCAAAGTCTTAATTTACCTTTTCCATTCATAAAGTGAAAAATAAAACAAGATATTTTTTTACTAAGATACCTTTCGAAACTAAACAGAACAAAAAAACGTCAATGCTAATTTCCGACGTATGAACATAAGACAAAAATCTAAGTAAACTGTCATATGAAATAAAATTTAGTTAAAGAAAATGATCAGTGGAAATACAATACTTGTATCTCGTGCTTTTTTGTCTTTTTATGTTTTAATTATTATCAATGTCATTCTGACAGAAAGTATGAAAGGAGAAAAATTGCCGGTAAAATAGAGAAATGTTAGAAAGTTGTCAATGTTGATTGAAGATAATATTTAATCTTGACTTGTTCTAATAGCATAAAATTGTGTATATAGAAACATAAATGTAGGTGTGCGACTTTAGATTGGCGTCTTTTGAGAAATGACGGGAAAAGAACAAAACGTAATTGAAGTATGATCATTGAATTCAAAAATAAAATTATAATAAAATGTCTGTGTAGCACAACTTAATATCTCAAAAACTTATATTCAAACAGTAATACTCTATTAATTGATCAAATCACATTAACAATAGGAGATGAGGTCAATTGAAAGTCTAAAAATTTGAGTAGTCTAATTTTATGTATTAAATTAAAATTATACATTCTTTTAAGAAATATTTATGTAAAAAAGAAAGTTTTGTCAGTACAAAGATATGGCTGGTTTCTTTTTTTTTTATAGATAAACCGGTTCGTAATTTAATACAATATATTTGATTTTACAGAATGTTGTTCTCACTATACTTTAACTTGCTGAATTATTTTGCTAATTTTGCTATTTGATATTGTTTTTTCGTAAGACATATGATATATCTCGGATGATTGAGATTTGTTTTTGTCGAATTAAAGTACATAGTGAGGGTACTCATTTATCCATGAAATTCAATAATAAGATTGATAATACACATGAGTTGTTATATTGAACTCATTTTTGGCTTATCAACAGGGTTGCCAGATCGAAATTTCGGAAATCAGAGATTTTTAATTGATAATCAGGATTTTATCAGGATATTTTTTTTCAAAAACAGGGC
>ERZ778019.1464-NODE-1464-length-31679-cov-13.028870_pt1 | contig 31679 bp, 34 predicted proteins | sample MGYA00375749_ERZ778019 | MGnify/ENA primary metagenome ERZ778019 (study PRJEB29350, sample SAMN05389821) | bioreactor metagenome | isolation source: Ammonium sulfate bioreactor | place: South Africa: University of Cape Town | collected 2014-03-17 ... | reverse complement strand
ATATCCAACATTACTATTAGTACGTTGACATGTACCACCATTTTGACATGGTTGAGTTGCACAAGGATCAATACCTAATTGAGAAATAATTGTGAAACTATTCGAAGAAAACTATCAATCTTACGATCTTCACAACGTTGTCCTGTATATGGATTTGGACATTGACATGTAAATCCTCCGATATTAGTTGGAAAACATTGACCACCATTCAAACATGGATTTTGAGCACATGGATCACCTAAAGCAATCGTCTGGTATTTTAGTATCTTTTTATCAATATTGAACTTACGAATGGAACAGTCAAAGCCTGAATATCCTGGTGGACAGATGCATTGAAAGTTATTACTGTTGAGTGCTTGGCATGTGCCTCCATTTTGACATGGCTGACTGGAACATGGATCAGTACCTGTAAGAATCATAACATATACAGCGAGATGTAATCAACTGTTAAAAACTTACGATCTTCACAACGTGGTCCAGTGTATGGTTGCATGCATAGACACAAGAAACCTCCGACGTTATTCGCCATACATTGCCCGCCATTGAGACAAGGATTTTGCGCACAAGGATCACCTGAACATATCAATATGACATAAACGAGACATTCGAACACACTTAACAAATTCTTACGTGTTTCACAACGTTGTCCAGTATATCCGGTCAAACATGCACAGACATATGATGTACCACTTGGTGTGCATAAGCCATTGTTTTGACATGGATTTGGTAGACAAGGATTTGTACCTGTAATCACACTTTATCGATGAAGTAACAATTATTCGACGAATAACTTACGACTTTCACAACAGTATCCTTGAAATCCAGGTGGACATATGCACATAAAACTGCCCGAGTTTGTTGCTTGACATGTACCTCCATTAAAACATGGATTTGGTGCGCACGGATTACGTGGTGTTGGTGGAGGTGCAGTTGTTAATGCACTACCTTGATATACACAAAAAAAATTCATGTCCTTGAATACAAACAAAATTGAATTATAGGATTTACCCATATCACACGTACGACCCGTGTATCCAGGTGGACAGCTACATCGAAATGATCCTGTTGGCTCATCGAAAATGCATGATCCACCATTTTGACAAGGATTTGGTACACAAGCATCACCTAATATTGAATATCATTAAAGGTCAATCTATCACCAGTTAATCTTCATAGTATTTAAATACTTACATATCTGACAAGTAAGACCTTGAAAACCCGGTCGACATTGACACGTGAAACCCATCAATCCCTGAGATTGACATGAGCCACCGTTCATGCATGGATTTGGAATACAAATGTCTCCTATGAAATAAATTCGCTTGTTTCTTTTTTGTTCAATCTAGAATTGATTTTACTTGTTTCACAACTTAAACCATTGTAACCATAGGGACATTCGCAAATGTATGTGCCAAGACCCATGATACATCGACCGCCATTTCTACACGAACAGCCAACATTCGAAGCTAAAAAAAATAAATAAACAAAGATTTTTTTTTCTTTGATGAATAAAACTCGTTTACCATAAGTGCAATCTTCTTGCCAAGGTGGACAAATGCATGTAAATCCATCTTTTGTATCCAAACAAGTTGTACCCGATGGACATGGATCATTTGAACAATCATCATAACCTATTATGTTCGTACTAGAAAATCAAACGATCTCATTGAACAAATCGAAAACATACCACGAATCGATGTAAAGTCACCGGAATTACATAGATCTGTCGAGCACATACACCAATATTGATCATTGTATGTTAAACAACCATCAACAAGTAAATCACGAATCCAATGTTCGTTCGTACAACGACGATCCGTTACTAAATCAAACACAAAATAACTCCTGTTTTGTTCGTGTTCTCATTACATGTTGCATTTGCATGTGATGCTTTCAAGTAACATCGTTGATTATAATGGCAAGGTACAATACATCGACTATTGATTTCAATATCGGGAATATTCGGACAAGCGAAACATCGCTTGTCTTCTTCAACAATTGAAATTGCCGATCGAACTAAATACAAATATCGAGACTCAACAATTTCGGTTCGAAATTTAGAATAAACCTGATCGTTTCCAATCGTTGAAATTAAAACTAGTCGGATTAGCAAGAGTAAAGGAAATAATATAAATTAAAAATAATGATATCCAACGGACGATCTAAACAAACAATTGAGTTTTCAAATTCAAAATTCTTTGCTTCTCAAATACTCACCATATTTTTAAAAATCTAAGCCGTCTTCAATATACGAAGACCAAAAAAAAAAATAAAACTGATTTTCAACGGATACGTGTTGATCTTCTTGTTATATATATGTGTGCATATGTTGGTAACTGATTGCTATTTACACGTTTGTCTATCTTTATCTACTGTTTGTTGCAAAGTTGAAGGTAGTAGAACTCTTTTCTTCTCTCGTTTTGTTTCTTTTTTTTCCTCTCTGTTGTACATAAACATTCACTATGAGAATGATACAAAAAAAGCCTTGATCGATACGCGCTATTGTTTGTCTTCGTTTTCTCTAACTAAGATAATTTCAATCTTTCTAAGGACAATTTTGAGGGACATTGGATTAAAATTCAATGTATCTTGGTGATAATAACAAAAAAGCAGATATGTATATATGACAAATTTATTTGAAATCAGATTAAATCAAAATGAATTTCAGATGTCAGATGTTAAATTTAATAAATACATACCATTATTTGCGAAGAAAATTTCAATTGATTAAATGACGATAATAAATAATAATAATAATAACAACAGAAAAAGAAATAACTAAACGTGTTCACGAAGTCTCTTTTTTTTATACAATGTCAACAAGTGAATTAAACAACGAATGTATGAAAGAGAAACAGAAAGACAGAGAGACAGAGAGAGGAAAAAAGGACTTATACATGATCATCATCATTGTCATTTTGAAACGAAAGGAATTAGTAAATCTATGCTGATACGCTCTCATTACTAAACATGACTAAAAGTAATCAATGGCGACTGTTCAATATACATACATATCCATGTATAGTATTATGAGGGGCGAACAGATTACTCAACGAAAGGTGATAGTAATAATAGTCATGATGAGAGAGAGAGAAAAGGATTAGAAGATGTAGGTGAAAAAAAAACTAAAATCATGTTCTCACGTAATTCCGTATTGCCTTTTTCTCTGATCAATTGTATATGAACTCAAATTTCCGCATCTAAGGCCCTTGTAAATGTTCATTAATCAGAACTTACGCAATGCATGTTAAACTAAGATTTACTTCAATTTCAAAAGAATTAAATTCACCTTGTCAAAAGCTTGCTCATTGACAAAGAGTTTAACTAATAACCTAAAATGTCAACTAGACAAACTAAACAAACAGAAGTATTAGAATATACAAATCAAACTAATTTTATTTATTCATAAGACAGAGAAAAAAAATATATTATTACTATCAAATGTAATAAAAAGACAAGGGAGAACAAAAGAAAGATAAGATTTTTTTCAATTTCTTGCTGTGTTTTTATATTATCATTTGAAAACGGAAGACTTCATTATTGTTGTTGTTGTTTTAAATTCGTTCAACAATATCATTCAATGTTTTATCAAATGTTTGTGCCGTTGTTTGGTATTCACGTAGATGATGTGCATGTTTCAATGGTAGTAATGGTGAATGCGATTTAACGGCTATACGTGAGACGGTATTCGTTTCATTGGATATATGCATTATGTATTGACACATGAATTCTTCGAATGTTTCAGCTTGAAGAAAATTATTACAATTAAATGAATTTCGATCGTTCAATGAACGTGTTTCGAATGCATGACGATGTTTCATATAGATATCGTAGACAAATTGCCAGCAGTTATCAAGTTCATTCGTTTTTGTTACCGAATCGAATTTCGATTCTTTGGAATTCGATGAAGCTCGATATAAAATCAAATGAATTCGAGGTAATTTAACACCATTTTCATCAGCACGATAATAGAAACTATAATGTCGATAATAATAATAAATACTGGACGGTTGCGAAAAACCATAGAGAAGACTAAAAAACAAAAAAAAAACGAAATAGATTACACATTGGAAAATCTTGTTGTTTTAACCTGAATAAATATTCAAAACCATTTCGATGTAAATGTTCTTCATTAACCGGTAGAATAATACGTTCAGCAGCTGTTAAAGCTATTTCAGTTGCAATATTAAACGAAGAATTTGTATCAATAAATGTCATTAATTTAATTCCACGTCGTTCGCCTATTTTATGTACAAAGACACGTAAACTTTGAGTAATTGTACGCCAGGAATTTGCATAGGGACTCATTGTATTCGAACTACGTTTTATATCCATTGCCGTGCCTAATAATTCAAGTGATGAATCACCACAAAGAAGATAAACCTAAACATTCTCAATGAATAAAAACTTTCAAAACAAAAAAACTGTTTACATTTCGAGGTAATTGACTATTGAATTTCGAAACATTGAAAAGAAATGTTCGAGGATCGACATTCGTCGGTAGACCAATCGATGTGTACAAATCTAAATAGCCGGCAACTGTCTTAGGTATACGTTGTTCACCATCGAGAATCATCGGATCTTTTTTCAATGAACAAATTTGCGTAACATAATCATGGCCTTGATCATCATCACCTAAAGAGAACAAAACAAAATCTGCTGCTAGTATTTGTGTTTTCTTTTTCAATAAAAACTAATTCAATTTTCGACAAAATTGTCTTCGCTCGAAGCGAAATGTTTGCGGATTCTCGTTTTGTCTTACCAAGAAATGCATGACTTAAATCAGCTTGTGGACACATATCAACAACGAGAACAGTCTTATCTGGATTTCGATATGCATATTTAATAGCTAAATGATATGTTAAATTCGTTTTTCCTGATCCACCACGATTATTCCATATCACATAACTTCCTTCCAATGGCATTTTCTAAATAAATGTAACCAGATGTGGAATGTATAAGTTGAAAGAAGAAAAAAAAACGGAGGAAACGATGACGAAGAAGAAGATTTCTATCGAACCTTTCGCGCTGGTGATGACATCGGAGTGGTGACTATTGATGATGCCATTGTGTTGATTTTTTCTAATTGTGCGTCGAGAGAGAGAGAGTGAGAGAAAAAAAACTGGTCGTCACGATTTTGCTTGTGCTCAAAATCAAAATTGATGAGCACTGGGATGCGTTCGAGCTGTTGCTTTAATTAACTATTTGCACAATTATATAATAATAAGACTAGATTTGTATATTATAGCTTGCTGTGCATTTCACGATCGTCAAAAAAAGACGGGTAAATGATGATGATGTCTTCTTCGTCGACAAGAAGAAATAGGAGAAGAAAAATAGAAGAAGAAGACGACGAAGGAGGAGGAGGAAAAAGGCGATGTGCTTGATTGTCTTCATTGGATTTTCTCTTTGTATTAGTCGCTTCTGTCATGTTGCTATCAGCTAAAACCTGGAACTAGCTTCTTTTTTTTTGTTCTCATCTGTTGTTCTTTAACGATAAATGTTAGGTATCAATTTGTTTTCTCTGTCTCTCTCTTGTTCGCTTTCGTTCTTCGATTTTCAACCTTATTTCCTCGAAAACCAACATGAATAATTATTTTCAATAGAAAAAAGGAGTTTTTTAATCAAAAATTTGATGAACATTTTTCGTTTCCTCTAAATATAAATCGATTGTCATTTATGGTCAATTTCCACATTTTTTTTTCTTGTTCTTCCTCTTTCTCATCGTCATTCAAGAAGAAGAATTTGATTAACTATTTCCTTTAATCCGAAAACAAGACAAAAAATGTATATATCTATCTATTCGTATATAAACAAATTTGGGTGACAAAACTCGTCAGTCTTTATTGAATAGTCAAGCTCGAAACGGAGGAATTTCTGAACTAATCGTAATATACAATTATGCTAATCTTAGTTGACGAGTTCCGGATAAAGTTGAACGCATTTTTTTTTCTATGTATATCACAAATCGAAATGATGACAGTAGGGAATACTCACTGCTCATTGATTGAAACTGAAAGAACGAACAAACAGACGAACAGAAAAAAAGAGAGAGAGAAAAAGAAAATTTTCTATTCATATATTTAAATTCTTTGTGACAGAATAGAACAATACAAAGTCATGATTAACTATGCATAGAATTGGAAATACGAGAATCGATTTTTTTTGTCTCCTATTCGATAAAAACAGCGAAAATAGAGAGGGAAAAAAACGAATAATCGATATAAGAAACACTTCTGCTTACCTGGAAAAGAAAAAATGTATATATGTAAGCGAATTAGTTGATGATAATATTCACATGGTAGGTAGTTTGTTTAAGAAAATGAGCTGTGAAAGAAGCAAAACACACGTCAGAATTCTTTTCTTTATTAACAATCTCGAATTTCCGTAAAATAATTATTTCAAATCATCTCCAATGAAAAAGAAAAACAGACTGAGTTTTCTATTGAACAATTACTAATACGAAGAAAATAACAAAACAAAAACAAATAAATAATCATGCTGTAACGACAATAAAATGAAAGATAAATATACGAAACACCGATAGCGGTATTTTTCTTTTCCAGTTCTGTGTGTCAGTCACACTCTCTCTCTCTCTCTCTGTGTCGATTTTTTTTGAATAATACTTTATGCTATTTGTCGCAGCGACAACGACAGTATCAACATCAACAGAAAAAGAGCAGATCTATTCTTCTCCTCTTCAACTCACGCTCGTGTATGTGCGTTTTAATTCATATCACGCACGTCAGAGATTGTCGAACTGACTAGTTTGAGTGTGTGTGTGTGTGTGATGATCGGATAAAAAACCTAAGCTTTTTTGTCGTGCATGATGTCAAAATAAAGATATACTAACAATCAACAATGGGATGCTTAAATCCATAGAGACATATACATATATATTTGCTTTTTTCATACACATCTCACTCTTGAATGCATGCTTTCTCTAATAATAATAATAATAATAATCATAATCATAATAATAATAACAACAACAACAACAAGTTGGATTTTTTTTCGCTATTTGTCTCTTTCTTTCCCTTTCTATATATATAGATCTATCTTTACTCGATTCGATCATAAACTGATTTGAAGGAAATCAATCAATGTTATATATTTATATGCGTAACAAGTCAACAGTAAACTCTCGGCAAGAGAAGGAAGAAAAGAAGAACGAACAGAAACTATTCAGCGTAGATCATCAACGAAAATTGATAAAATATGCACGAGATCGTTTACTTTAGCAAAAATAAATTCTCTTATCTGCCAACTAAACTGTGCGTAAATCGAACGATATAGACCAGTCTCTATGCGGATACAAAAAAACCAAAATCAGAAAGCTTCAATTACCACATTTATACATCTAGTGTTTAATGTGAATGTGCGCACACTCTCATTGTGAAGATCACTTGATAGAACACTATCAATCAACGAACATCCCACACGTTATTGATCTGAATATTTTTTTTTCTGGTAGAGGAAGAGAATTCTCTCTGAAAAACGTTTTAATGAAAAGAAGTTGCTAATAAAAAAAAAACCGTACGAACCTATATTTAATGTAATGTTGATATATAAATTTTTCTTTTCTTTACTTTACTTTTTTGATTTTGATTGATGAAGAAAAAGAAGAACGCAGGAAAGAAAAAAAAAGAAAAAAATCGAAACTATATTTTCCGATTTATCGTTAATAATGCAATTATGATCTTAAAATAGATGACGTTGATTCTTTAAGATGAAGCACGTTCGTTTCTTTATTCATTTTACATGTCCAATAAATGACATTTTTTTGTTGTATATATATATACATGCACATACATGCATATGTATGTACGCAAGAAAAAAAACAACCTTGCCTTGAATCGATAAAGAACAAGACACTTTACAGAATGAGAGATGCTATGATATTTGCTTTCGATTCTGATAAATAAATCGAGCATTTAATGAATATTGATGACGAAAAAACAAAACAATTAGATATTAATTGCTATATGTATGATGTTTTCGAATGTTTAATTTCTAGTTTAACGACTTACATCATTTATTGGTAACGCTGATTCGTCACTTGTTAAACTTAGAAGACTTGTTTGACTTTTACGAAGTTCAGCTGTTTGCTCGGGATTTAATCGTAACATATTCGAATCCGTGCCGTCCATGATCGAGTCTAGAACGCGAATGAAAAGAAAAATCAATTTTTATCGTCGACTTATTTTCATGATTGGAACAGCTTATTCTTGACAAATTTCATTGTCCCCGTTTAGCCGTAGAGACGTATAGAGAGAGAGAGAGAGTATGTAAAAGAAAAAAAAATGCAATTCTTAATATGACTAGACAAGCCTTCTTTCCTCTCGATCGCTCTCTCCCCCTCCTTTTTCTCGTACAAGTTATGAGAATAACAACAATAATATTAGATTTATGTCTCAAAACATAATAGATGAGGAAAACGCCGATGTTTTATTGTTGATGAATATGAACTCTAGCAACAGCACGTTCAGTTCTCTCCACCGAACTATACTTTGGCTACTCTTTATAAAATCTATCATTAGTTATTAATAACAAAACAAAAAACCTATCAAATATGCATTAGATCCTAGTAAAATGATTTTGACATGAGAGATATTCGATGCTTGCATCAGATTGCCAAGTCTCTCGATTATCACCGAGTGAAGATGACATTTTCAATATGGGAAATTAACGATATAGGGAACGAGAAAGCCAAAAAATAAAAGTGTCCCATATGACAGACACACTTGATGCGGGAAGAAACGAGTCTGTTTTCGCTAGATGACATATTCTATTAGAAGAAAAATATTTGCAGACGGAAAACGCATTGTTTTTCCTTGTTGGTATTCGAACAGGAGAAAATGTCAATAAGATATGTTGAGTTTATCATAACATTCAATGGATGATTTCACCTTTGCACTTTACATTTGCAATCGACTGGAGACTTTCTAAGCTCTATATTTTCGAACATAAAATTCGTTCAAGTTTATTAGTTGATAGTCGAAAAGATAAGATTAATGATAATGATTGTCCAACTGAATATTCATCGACAAACATGATCTATAGAAAACTATGTATAAGACTTGAGTTAATTCCTGAATAAATATGTAGTGAAATGATTTATTTAAAAGAAAAACAAGTATATTAAAAACATGGCTTATGAAAAATTTATTTGAGCTCTAAATAGACAAGAATTAAATGAGAATCTAATTGAATAAGAAAAACATTTACCGATGTAATTTAATATTATTAAGCGAAAGAAGTTGCTTTTGAGAATTGAGTAATTGATCGATAAATGAAACTTTACTAGAAGAATGAGTGAGTTTGTTCTGTATAACTTTTGATTGTGATTGAATCGGCACGTCCTTTCGACGTTGAATTCGTGGCAATTGATTCACGGGAATTTTCGGAGGAAGACGTGCTAATTTTTTTCGTTTTAGTCGAAGTTCAGTCATATATTTTGTTTGATTAACTAGAACAGCTTCTCGAGATGAAGGCGATATCGATTTGCCACTGGCTGCAATACGACGAGCTGCTTCACTTTAATTAAAATATCAATGATTTTCTTTTCTGTATGTAACTTACGAAATTATTTTGAATACATACGCTGGTGATATGACTGATTGTTTTCCACTGTTACTACTCAAAGGTTTTTCTTGTTTGATCACTGGCAATTGATATACAAACTAAACAATCAAACTGATTTACTAGATTATCAATAAATTCGATAAAACAAACTTCTGGATTTTCAATATTCTCATGTCCACATGATGGACAAATCCATTTCGAAAGATCCGATGCATTCACACAGATTTCATGATAATTATTTTTGCATTGAGTACATCGAACAAACGGATGAAATTCTCCCTGATCGCTCTCACATGCTCCACATACAATCGAATCATCTTCAATAGGTAATTCTTTTCGAATATTATTCACATCAACCTAATAAAAACATGTCACCGATAAGTCACGTTTGAGTAACCAAAATAAAGAATACTTTAGCATAGGGTTTTCCATTGAAAAACGAATATTGTTTTTGAATAAATTGGATATTTCTTCGATCAAATGGGCATGTCTTATTGTCCTAAAATACAGTGAGCAGTTATAATACGTTTTGTCATTTGAAATTTTCGAACTTTTGCCCATTCACTGATACATTCAAAACAAAATGCATGATCGCAACCCTCCGGTATTCCTACGACTTGATCTAACAATTCATCAAGACAAATACTGCATTGTTCAAGTTGCTTTCGCTTGTTCGACATCGTCTGACTAATTTTTTTTAAATCAGATTTTTTCCAACATAACTGTGATTCATAATCTTATGACTCATCATAGATAAGAAAAAGCAACGGACTAACGAGGACATCTAGATCGTTTTTAAAAAAGAAAAAAATTTATTTCAATCATAAATCAAAAACATTCGTTTCGAATAGTTTTTATTTATTCATTTATTCTTGGGATTATCCGGTGAAGTTGACCATTGTTGAGTGGCGAGTTTGAATGCATCTGTATGTGATAAAGTTGGATTTTCAGTTTTGACTCTAATCATATGTTCAACAATTGTTAATTTTCAAATATCAATTTGAAATACTCTCTCAAATTCTTACTGAGAAATTGCTTTTTTCATGTAATTTTTATAGCTATTTCCTGATTTGCTCTTTTGGCCAGTTCGTCGTTTTGATGTAGTTGTTCGTCGGCTTTTGTTCGTTTTACGTGCAGCCGATCGTTTTGTTCGAGCTGCTTTGGTTGTTTTTTTTGTACGTTTTTGTCCTTTAGCCATTCTGTTTTTTTTGTTTGTTTGTAATTTAGTATCAAACCAAATTAGAATATCAAATGAAAATAATGAAATTAATTCTATTAGTTACCAATAATCTCAGCGCGTTGATTAACGCGGCAAAAATGAAATTTCTAGTTTTTATTTTGTTTTGATGACAGAAAAAAATACATATATATATATATCTAGCAGAGAACTATTGTTTCGATTGAGACTGTACAAGTTGAAATAAGAAATTTATTTCAATACGACGGGCACATTGTTAGACACCACGTAACTTGTAAAACAAAAGAAGAGAGTTTTTAGGTTTTAGCTACTATTTTAGCTTCTGTTATATTGTAGACTGCAATTAATTCCTAGAAAATGAGAACAATTAGTGAAAATAGAATTGAAAAGAAGATTTCATCATACCTCCCATTCGTCCATTGTCAGTGACTAAAAATAAAACAAAATAAATTGCAAATGATAGAAAAAAATGAATCAATTGCAAACCATAATCATTTGATTTGCACGTTCCATTGTGTTTTCAGATTGCGATGCGTCATTATTTCGAGCCAAAGCTTTTTCTGTTGGTTCTGAAAGAAAAGCAAATTCATCTAAATTTTACATATTCAATCAACTTTACCTAGTGCAGGCAAATGTTCATCGTCGAGAAACAGATTGACAAATCCTTCCTACAAATCAAAAGCATAGATTTCAATCAAAAGACTCTTTTCAATGATCAAACTTTAATCAGAAATGAAACATGAAACATATTTTCAACAGTTCGTGCAAATGAATGTGGATCGATAACAAATTCGAAATAATCGACTGGACTTTTATTCGATTTATTGTAGGAATTAACGAGACATCGTTTGATATGCATAATTTGTTTGATAGTTTGTTCGCCGAGTTCAGAATTAAATTCTTTAACCTAAAAATAACGAATAGTTAACAAAAAGAATCAGCTTATCTATCGAATCGAACTTCTTCAGGACGTGTTCGTGATTTTTCTAATTGTTCTTGAGTTAATTTCGGTTGTCGAACTGATTTTGCACGTTGCTTTTGCTTTTCATGATATTCATTTGTGAATAATTTCGTTGGTAATCGTCCATTCCTTGTCAACAACGGAAAAATCAATAGTTTCCAAATGACAATAACAGAAAACAAACATACATGATACTAGGTGATGGAACAATATGATGAAAATTAGCAAAAATTTCGTAAAATTCATTGCCATTGCCGACCAATTTCGAGAGAATTTTATCACATTTACGTGCAAAATCATAAGCTCGATCTAAACTGCCAGCTTCATCGACAGCACGAATTCGAACACTAGCAAGATTCGAAATTGTACGTAGTGCCGAAGCGTCAAGAACACCTTCTCGAGGCATTTTAACTAAACGCATTTACATAGCTCGTCATTCTCTTGTCAACAATATCAATTCTACCTTTAGCAAAAGCTTGATCAACTTGATCGATTTTCTTTTCTAATTCATCATTATCCGGCGCTGTATACAATTGTCGATTAGCTAGAAAACAGTGCATACAATCATTATCTTCATATTGATTCTTCTTCTTCTTGTTTTTTTACTGTTTAAATCATCAATGAACTGTCGATAATCTAATCGAACTCGTAATCTCATTTCTGCATCATCTTCCAACATCATCTAAACGAATCTTTCGAATCGTATTTCGTTTTCGAGTTTTATTTTCTCTCGTTACTTGACTTGGCCGTTGAGTTTGAGTTCGATATCCATCATCGGCATTATCCTGCTGCTGTCTTTTCTAGACAATCGATGAAATGAACAAATCATTTGGCAAGTTTCGCTTCTCTTTACTTTAGGTTTGTTGCTAACCATCGTCGTTCGTTTTCTCTACAATTAATAATAAGAAGCAGATATCTAACGTTTGGAAAACAATTTCGATTTCTCTACTCCAATCGTTCGAATTTCTATACAGATGTCACTGACCTATGAAAACCGAGTGTAAACCATAAATATGTGTTTATTTATTTTCTTCAATAGATAATAAAATACAATCATTTTATAAACAAAAGAAAAAAACAGTAATAACTTTCAAAACGAAGTTAAAACGAAAGAGAGAAAAAATATATATATGTGTGCATCGTTTTTGCTTTTGATTTTCGAAAGATAATATCTGAATAGAATATTTAACATATAGATTCGTGGCATGTTTGAGATAATTCTAGAAGAAGAGGAAGATAATAAAGTGAGATTATTCGATAGATACGAAATGATCACCATGACGAAATTGATCGAGTTGAGACGAAAGACGAGCTGATAATGGACGAGTGTTTCGAAGACGAGTTAATTGAGAATTGAGTTGAGTATTTTCAGTCTAAAGAATTTGAAATTCGATGAATATTTCCTATTGAAAAAAATGTTTTGTTTACTTCAAGTGCATTGAAAGCTAAATGAAGACGTTCAACGTCATTTTGTAATTGTACAAGAAGTGTTGATTGACGCTGTCGATTTTTCAATTCCTTTTCTAATTCAATAAGTTTTTGTTCTAATAATTCCCTTCGTTGACATTCTCGTTCATGTTTATACTAAAAATAATTTAACATTTTCTCGTTTTTCCGCGTATTCAAATCGGATGAACTCACTTTCCATTGAGCTGCTTGTTGTTCTCTGTCCTTCAATTGTTGTTCCAGTTCATCGATTTTTGTCTGTTTACTATGTAATACTTGAATAAGTTCGGTTGTGACAAGGTTTTGCTCGTCATTTTTCTTTTTTGCTGATGTGTCCTCATCACGTGTCGGTATCATGTCCTTCGAATTTTCCTATTCAATCAAAGAAAAAAAGAATTTCGATGTCAAATAAACGAAATAAACCTACGGGCTCATTTGTTGTAAAATAATTATCATGTAAGGCAGCATCGATTTGTGTTCGAAGAACGTCAACTTTTCGTCTCATTCGTCGATAACGAAGACTTGCATTGAGATCAGCTACGGGCGGTCGACTATTGGCCGATCGACTTCGTGAATGGACGTTTTTGTCTTTCGAATATTCATTTGATAACTCGAGAAATTTCTGTCGAAGACGAACTGTCGATGATTCGGTCTCTATTACCATGTTATACAACGTTATGAAATGAAGACGAAGAAGAACAAGAACACGAAATTACGTGTATGTGTGTATACGAAAAATTGAAGGTTAGATAGCGTATGATAGAAATACACCAATGACGCTTGTTCGATTCGAAATGATTAGTGACCTCTTCACGTTCTCGGTCTACCCAAGGTGAACATGAATTTATTTTCTTACTTTAAGCACGTTACATTCGTTGCCGTTTCTTTTTTGACATGCATGGATTTATTCGTTTAGTTCGCTTCGCGTTTTGTTTTAAATACATAAACAAACGAAAAACTCAAGTGAACATGCTTTGCGTTATTTCCTTTTTTTACTAATTCAATGAAAGACATAAGACATCTGTTACAAAAAAGACAAAAAAAAAGAAAAGAAAACTACTATATGTATATGTATATATATCATTCAGTTCGATTTTTTTTTCGAACGAGAGAAAACAAACGAATATTATTATTAAATCGCTTTCTATATGTTTCAAAGACTCAAATAGATTTATGTTGATGAGCGTTGATCAGATATTGAATTTCCTGTAAAGATCGTTTTAGGTTCACAAAAAGGACCAAACTTATTAGTAACTGATATAGCTCGAACAGCAAATGCATAATGACTATTGGATTGAAATTCTTTTAGCGTTACAGCCATCGGTAAACGCATTGATTTGACTGTGCCGATCTACAAAAATGAAGGAAAACTAACTGCTCGTTCGTTATTTGGTTTTTTTTCTACTTTTTTCCAATCGGAATTTGTGAGATTATGACTTTGTTTGTATGCAAAGATTTCGTAGTTTAAAATCGATTCCATCGGTGTACCCGGAAGGTTCCATGTTAAACGTACTGTTGAATTATCATGTGCAATACTAAGTTGAGGTCGACCAACAGTATAATCGCACGGATTATGATCGATAAGTGGACGAATCGATGATTGCTAAATAAAAGGAGAAGAGAATATTTTTTCGAGTTGAATGAGAAATATAAAAGATAATTACAACGTTTTGAATAGTTGAAAGATTAGGACGAGTTATTGGTTCTAAAGAATAGAAATAATATTTGAATAAAGTCAAGTTTAACTTACGATTACGCGTAGCTAATGGTGGACCAGGCTGTTGAACAGAATGAGTGTTTACTATTGGTACAGGACTAACTTTTGGTGGTAATGTTCTTGTTGGATTACCATTCTGTTTCATTTTTTCCTCATCGTTGTCTTGTTCTTGTTGTTCTTCATCTTCTTCAGTTAAATCCACGATATCATGAGAATTAGATGTCGAAACCGGTTGAGGTTGTTTTTTTATCATGGTTGGATTCGTTGTTGTCAAACATGGAATGATTTGTTGTAACGATGGGCCTGTTGTTCGAACAGGAATAGGAACAAAATGATTGTTAATTCGTGGAACTGCTAATTCAACTTTGGCATTCGAATTCATATGCGTTGTCCCATTGACCTGCTGTACTTGAGTTGATTGTGTTATTGTTGATATATCAGTTTGCACAAATTGATCATGTCGATCAAATTGATTCGTTTGTTGTTCTCGATCGATTTTACTCAAATATAATTGTCGATGATATAATTTCATTAGTTCACTATGTTGATTTTTTAAAGTTTGTAGAACTTGATTGTTTTGTATTGTTTCTTGATGTTCTTGTCTTGTTTGACGTAGAGCTTGTTCGAATATGAAATAATCATTTGTCGAATTCGATATTAATGTTTGAGATGTCGATTGATGACATTGACAAGAACAAGAATGAGATTGCAAATTCGAATGTAATGCTAATTTAAAAGAAAAATATACGATTTTTTTCAAAATAAACAAATGTTTACGTTCAATTTCGACAATATCATCATCTTGATTTGGTTGCATATCTTCCATTTGTACGTCGTTCACAGTTGCATTTTCTGTATCTGATTCATCGATATGAGACACAAGTGAATTCATAACATGACGAATATCTGTTGAATTCGTTCGATGTTGATCTGAACTGATTATCTAAATCGAGAAAAACGACATGTACACAAGCGAAAAACCTTTTTAATCATCATCATTACCTGATCGGGTATTTGCTTTAGAATATCATCGAGAATATCGGCAATGATGTTCTCATGATTTTGTTCAACATTCATTTGTTCAATTTCATTCTCAGGCAAAATCATTAAACGTTGACTTTGTGCAAGATCTTTTTCGAATTTAATATTACATTCAATTGTATCAAATATCGATTGTTCTTCTTTGAAGTTTTTTGCATTGATAACATTATTATTATTATTATTATTATTATTATTAAATGTATGAATTTTCGAAGTTGGCTTTACATTTCGTGATACTGTACTTTTTCTTGCTGTATGACGATAAATATCTGGAAGAATTGTTGTTGACATAATTATTGTCTAAACAAAAACGAACGTAACTCGTTGCGTTCAGTGATTTAAAAATTTTGAAGACAATGTGTGTCTATGTAGATGTATGTATATGTTTATATATATGTCGTCTTGTTCGTTCTATTCTCTAACTAGATCTATCGGGATGACGATGTCAAATAAATTGAAACTAGAGAAAGAAAGAAAGAAAGAAAAAAGAAGAAGACGAATCGAGATACGCTCACATTTATATTGTTGACCAAGAGGATTTCACTCGAACCATGTTTATGAATAGTATATTTATTTATTTGTTTCTTTTTTTATTTTCTGAAAAACAGAATGAAGATATATTATTAGTTCGTATGTCGAATAAAATGTGTTACACAAGAATAAAACAAATGTAAAAGTGTGTAGATTAAAGTCTATTCATTTAATACAAGATAGAATTATATTTTTTTCAAATAGGTACACATGCACATAGTGTCGGTGGGCAATGAACAACGCATAATTTCAAACACCAATGTTCGATGCCAATTAATGGCTTGAGAACTTCATTCGTTGGATAACAACGATGAGTTTTATTGGTTTTAACAATATCATTTGTTTGTTCAAATGAATAGACAGCATTCGAAGGAATTTCGGCGGTGACAGCGATGGCTGTTGTTGTTTTTGTCAATTCATGATAGCCAATATACGGAATATGTTCGTTTTCAGTTGGCAGAACAACTGAATCGTCATATGGAATATGTATAAGTGATTCATCGATTGAAGATGGTGTTTGCGTTGTCAGCGATGGTAGAAAGATTTGATTAGTATCTGAATCAATACTAATATCTGCACAACTGAAAAATGTTCGATAGTTTATAGTTTTGATTTTGAATATGATTTCGTTTTACTTGTAGAATTCTTCTTGAAAACCACAACCTAGACATGATTTGCCTGTATCTTGATCGACCCCCCAGCTATTTCCAGCATGATAACGCCATTGTAAAATACAATGTGCGCATGATAAACCCTCTGGTAGATGAACTCTATTTAAAAACGAGATTTTTTTTTACGAGAAATTCTTATTAGAGTTATTTTCTACTTTAAATGAATCGATTCAACGCCTTCTTGAACAGGATATTGTGTTCCAAAACCTTCGATATAAAGAAGATTTTCATCTAAACATTCTTGTGTTATTTCTTTATAAGGATCTGTCGATGAACAAAGACGAAGTTCCATGAATCCAACATGATTTGCAGTTAACTAGTAGACAACAACAAGAATGATTTCGAAAACAAATTCGATTCAGTTTTCTTTACTAGAATTTTCACATCAATCATCGAATTCATCGCATAACTTCGAACGATCGTATTCGTTGCATATTTTCCACCTAATTCATGATCACGTGGCCCAGTGTACGAGTCACCACAGACGCCACATTTACCCTCTAGACAAAAGTTCAATCGATTCAAATTCGAATAGAAATCAATTACCATTGAGTCTCTGAATACTCAATCCGCCACAGTTCAATCCAACATCATCGTAATTCGTTGGAACATTGAAACCTGAAAATAAATCGAATTCGAAGATGTTTTCATTCGATTGATTTACCGTAACGCCAAGCAGCATTTCGAGCTGGTGGATCTTCTAATCGTCCATGAGCGTAGATTTGTTGCAGGAAAATAATTATAATAAAGTAACTAAATAAATCTCTACAAATCGAAATAGTCATTTGAATTTTGATTCAGTAAGATAAATTGAAACAAAAAGAAAAAAAACGTTCTCTTACTTTCGCATGATTAGTATCAATCGTTAATAAACATATGCAAAGACTTTTGAGATAGATGAGATAGTTTTTATTTGTTCCGTTTTATGTCTCGACATACAAAATAAATTCTGTCTATGTTGTCTACCTAATTAGAACGATAATCGATTCAAGGCTCGACGTTTTCGTTCTAGATGGTTTCAATTTTCATCTAGCAAATACCTTTCTCTCGCTCTCTCTCTCTGTATGTCTCTTCTCTCATTTCTTTGCTTTCTTTTTTTCTTTTCGTACAAAATGATTGTTGATTGAAGGACAGTTTACAGTTGATCTTAAGCTGACAATCTGTTTGATATGAAAATACATGTCGGGAATGAGAATCAGTTTAATATAAATTCAAACAGTTGCTTTTGTCAAACAAACGACGACTATAGTAATATTAATCCCTTTTGTCTCTCTCACTCTCGCTCTCGTTCGATCGCTTTCTCTTTCCTAATTATTCATGATGATAATTATACTGAAGAAGTTGAGAACAATCCTTTCTCTCTCGTTTTTTTTGTTATTTATTAACTTTTTTTTTCTCGCTTTTTTCTGGAATAAATAATGATTTATCACCAATGATGATAGTGCACAGATGGCAGACATTGGAGCATTTGTTGATAAATGGCGACATCAATATTGTTTGAAAAAGGAAAAATAAAACCGAATGTGAGTCTTCATTTTCAAGATCAATAATTACAGACAAATAAAAAGTCGTCTCAATTCGTTCAAATGATCTGAGATTTCCAATGAAGGTCAGAAGAAATGTGAAAAACAAAAATTTCATTTCATTTATCAAATCACTCGTTCTTCTTAACTAACTAATATTCTTAAAAGTAAATCTCGTCTAATCTTTTAGTTCAATGAATATTCAATGAACTGTCTTTTGTTTTCGACTTAAACAAAGAATTTCTTATGTGTATACGTATATAGTTTATTGTCTCTCGTTTTTTGTCTTAATAACAAACACACATTCAAAGAAAAATGTCGAGATCATTGTACAATAGAAAGAAAAAGAAAATCTAGTGCTAAAAAAAGAATGAAGTAGATATTGATGTAAGAGAACTAGATTTATTTTAACAAGAAACATCAAAATTAAATATATATGTATATATATATATATTAAACGAGACAGATTTGGATTAACCTAACCACAATTCAAAGGAAAAGAAGAAAGATTAAATAATTGGAATAGAAAAAGAAAATGAAATGCCATGTATGTTTTTTTTTATTGATCACCATTATTGTTTTTTTGTGATTCTTCTGGTTGTTGGGAATTTTCATCATTAACTGTTGCATTAGCACTTGCTGCAGCATCGCCTGATGTTAGAGTTTCATGAATGCCAGTATCAGTTCGTGGTTTGGCTTTTTCTTTGAAATCAAGTTTTTTACTTTCAATCTGAAGGAAAATTTCTTTAAAAAAAACAGGTCGACTTTTTTCTTGGAACATACTTTGACAGTTCCACCGCCTGGCTTATGTGCTGCATTGTCAAGCGAGCCAACTTTAGATTTTGCGCTCCAATTTAATTTTTGTGTTGGAATCTAAAGAAAACAGAAAAAAAAAGATTACCAGGATTATCTTCTCAGATGAAATCTTTACCTTCACAGTACCACCTCCGGGTTTATGGGTTGCATTTTGAAGTGACCCAATTTTTGACGTTGTTGAATTCCATTGTGGTTTAGTTGTGCTAGCCTGATATGAAAAATGAAAAAGAAAACAGATTAATAAATTGTATACGACTGAATTACTGTTGTCCCTGAGGCATTTTCTGTTGCACCAGTGCGTGTTGGTCGATCTGCTGTTGAAGGACGATTAGCACTAGTCGCACGTTTGGGAGCAACTGTTGTCGACGCGCTCGTAGCTGTCGATGGTCGTGTTGCTAAAACAAGAGAAGGTGAATAAATAACCGATGAACTATGTTTGTTTTGTTTACTTGTTGTACGAGCATGAGATGCTGGTCGTTCTTTGGTAACAGTTGTTTTACTTGCAGAGAGAGTTGTACGTGAGGAAGCTGCAGCAGTTGTAATAGAAGAAGATGAAGCAGCTGTTGCTTTTGTTGGTGGTCGAGTAGATGGTTGAGGTGGTCTTACACTTGCTCGAGTTGTTGTTGAAGACGTAGAACTACCTGCTTGGGGTGCAGTCGAAAGAGTTGTTGTATGTTGATCAGAAGTTTTTGGAGCTGTCGAAGGACGAGTTGTTTTTACTACCGGTTTAGTAGTCGGTCGAGATGGTGCAGATGCTGTTGCTGTTGTTGTTGTTGTTGAACTAGCAGCAGGTTTCGGTTTCGATGGTGCTGATGATACTGTAGTTGTTGTTGCTGTTTTTGCAGAAGGTTTTGGATGAGTATCACGCTAAAACAAAGAAATAATTGAACTGAATGATTTCGAAATTTCAGTTCTATGAATTACTGTTGGTTTTGCCGTTGCAGATGTATCTTGTACTGGTGCTGTTTTATTTGAAGATGATGGAATAACCGTTTTACGAGTTGTTGAAACTGCTGGTTTTGATTCCGTACTTTTTGATGTTGGAGTTGCTGATTTAGGTTTAGCAGAACTCGTTGGTTTAGTAGCACTAGCTGTTGGTTTTTTAGTTGGCGATGCTAATGGTAAAGTTGAATCCAATTGTGGCGAACTTGGCATTGGTTCTTCTTTGATAATGGATTCTGATGGTGTAATGGCAGCAACAGGAATTTCTTCAGATTTTGATTCAGATTCTATTGATGAAGAAGTAGCAGGAGCAGAATGCGTTGATGTATCAACAATCTGTTCATTTGATTGTAAAACTTCAGGTTCATGTTGTTGTTGTTGTTGTTGTACTTCTTCTTCTTCTTCTTTATTTGCATTCTCATTTGAATTTCCGAAATCTAGAAGTATTTCAGGTTGATCAGTTGGTTTTATTGATAGATTTTCAAATTGTTTAAATGGATCATTAGGTGATTCTGTATTATTTACAGGAGCTGGTGCATCAGAATCGAATTCAAGTAAAAGTGTATTCTTATCGGCTACGCTGCCATTTAATATTAAATTTTCGGATTCTTGATTTTTTTGTGTAGAAAATTCCGATAGAAGATCTAAATAATCAAATAACAAAAACAATCACTTTGTTTCAATTGAACAATTACCGTTTTCATTTGGATCTGTTGGAAAGAGATCATTTGTCAATGAAAACTGATTTGTACTACTATCATTATTATTATTATTTCCATTGGTTCCATTATGATCTCCAAATGGATCAATATCGTCTAATAAACGGTTTTCATAGGATTCATTCGGCTTTGTCTTTGTCGACGACGGTGATTGATCAAACGAAACAAGTGGATCATCGAGTAAATTCTGATCCGACATGAAATACGTCGTTTGAGTCGAATAGATTAAATCTGAAAGAAGATAAGAAGACAAAATCAATGAACAGCAGACATATGACTAGAAAATCTTTCATCACTTAACGAGTATATCAATCGTAAGAAATCTAACATAAACTGATCTTGTTTTGACAAATATTCTTAACAAATGGCCGCAAGAAAAAACAAACAAATGAACGTCTACTACTACTACCTCGATGACCTTTTGAACGTGAACATGACATATTTTAATGATTCAACATGCACCTGTTTCTATTCAATTATCTCCAATTTCGTTCAAATTCATTAATATGAAAAAAAAACATACACACACACACACACCCTCGATACAAAACAAAATACTATACATTTACGATCAAATTGCTGTCGCGATTTCATTCTATTCTAACCTTCGTTTACAATTAGTTGTTTTCACATGACCTTGTTACTGATACACATGTCATATTTCCCACTCTTCCGTTTCAACATCTGTCATAAGTGAGCCGATGAATAGATCATTTGATCGTTGTTGTTTTGTCATTCGTTTCATCTCAATGAACTAGTTCAAAAAAATACGACATACATATTGATTTCCGTTCGAATTTTTTTCTCTTCGAAACAAAGGGATTAAAAATGTTTATTAAAAATTGAAAGCGAAGAAAAAAATCCATCGACAGCAATAATAATGATTCTTACCAGATTGTCAAAAAAAGCGTTCGCATTAGGGACTCATAATAATCATACAAAACGAATGGCCGAATAAGAAGGAAAAAAATACCGAGTATTTTCTTGTTTTTTTTTCATCGTTTGTCTTTCTCTCGTTCTTCATGCTATATCAATAAAGAGAATGATTCAGTAGTAATACGAAAACAAAATTACTTTCTATGTGCTTGGTCGACTCAGTTTTTTTTCTTCTCTCTCTCTCTTTCTCGTTTCTTTATTCACCATTCATAGTAGTGCCGCTAATGTCAAGCACAGAGACAGGCCAAGAGTTTGATCCTTTTCTCTGACTGCTAATCACAGAATGAAGAGAAAGAAGAAAAAAAAGGCAACAACTACAAATTCCTATCGACAAAGCAAATGGAAGCTCATCATCTGTTAATGAAAAGAAGAAGAAAAAAGGAACGTGACGTGACGATGAACGAGTTCGAGATGAACTTTCCTCTTTTTCTATTTTCAAATTAAGTTAGCACATGGTCAATATCGTTCAGCATTTTTAGTTGCTCATAAGATTGATTGAAAGAAAACTAATGACAGACGTTATATCTATATTCGTTCGATCATATAGAATATATTAACATGATTGAGTAGACATCAGAGGAATCTCTATATTCAGTTGTCTAGTAAAATGTGTAGATGAATAATCTCAAGAGAACTAGTAGACATCGATCGATCCAATGAAAAAACGAGTTGTTTTTTTTTGTTCAAGAGAGAAATTAAACAATTATACTTGCTTTTGTTTCCCTACAAAAAAATCAAATTCAGTTCACCAACGGCAGCAACCTATAAACGTATAGAGTAAACGGAGAGAAGAATGAACGACATTACTATTAACTGACCACAATATTTCTTTTCTTCTTCTTCTTCTCTCTCTCTCTCGTTTTTTACTTCTATCCATTCATCGTTTGGTTGACAGTAGATGACGCCATGCATAGGACACTGTCAACTACCGGAACTAGTCACAACGACAAAAGCTTGACTTCCGTTACATGATTGACAAAAAGAGGTTAACTCGATCAATTTACTTTACAATTGCCAATCAAACTTTGGCAAAAATCGCGTAATAATAGTGCACATAAATGCACTCGCCCAGATCGATGATTTGTGATAAATTTCGTTTTTATCTTTCCAATAATCTATCAAATAATACACTGGCTGACGTTATACTATCTCATCGCCCTATTAACGATAACTAAATATAGTAATATTTTTGTTTGATGTATATTTTGTTTACACAAAGAGACAAGGACGAAAAATATTTAACTATGCGACGACTAATATATTCAAAGAAAAAATAAGAACAGAAAAAAGAAAGAAAGAGTAACTATAACGCATGAACTATGATTGTTTTTTATTCATTGGATTTTGATGATTCGTTTGTAAATGTGTAAGATAATCGTTTTGTGAAGGAAAATTTTGTAGACAAAATTGACATGAATGCATAGTTAGATGATCAGCAGCTATTTTAGCTAGACGACGTTGTCGTTCATCATCGGAAACATTCGATCGAAGTGAATTATTTCCACAAGACATACATTCGAATAGAAGACCTCTCTGTTTAGGAAATTCGTGATGTGTAATATCGATTAATTTATTCGTTCCACAACGTGTACATCGATCGATGGAATTGATTTCTTTCGTTGTTGTTTTACTATCAGAATTCATTGTCGAGGATATTACGCTTTTTTTTTCGTTGTATTTTCAGTCGCTTATAATAAATCTTCCAATATGGTGAAGATAATCGAAATTCGATTAAAGAGATGTCGCATATGGATATCATACGAAAGAGAAAAATCTCGTAAATTAACAGCAATTTATTCTGATGAAGTAAAAATACAATTTAAATTTTGAAAAATTAAAAAAGAAAACAAATGAAACGAAACGAAAGAAGACATATGAAAAAAAGGAAGATGACATTTGAAAGAAGACAAGTGAATGGAGAAAATGAAGAAAATTAAATTGTATGTATCATTTATTTTTCGTTGCCTAAGAAGAAAATAGAAAAAAGATGAAAGAGAAAAAAACCAGAGAGAGAGAGAAAGAGAGAATTGATTTCAAAATTCTGTTTTTCTGAAATAAATAGATTTTGTGTGTGTTTCTGCGTCAAAACTGTTTTTAAGATTGCACATCGAATAACAATCTTGCTTGTGACTGTGACTGTGAATGATATTGATCGAAGTGTTCAGCGGTTAATTGAGATGATGATGGTGGTGGATAATACTGTTGTGATGATTGTTGAATTTGCATTTGTGGATGTTGAGATGGCATATGATTCAATTGAAAATCGGGTGGCGTTGAAACTGATGATGATACTTGATTTTCTTGCCACATTGATGATGAATATGGATTAAGAAAATGATCATAAACATCGAGATCACCTGTAGTTAAACGAGAATTATTCATTAATGTTGTTGAATTTGTTTGATGATGTTTGTCATTGGGTAATAGTGAATAACGTTGATGATCGAGCGTTAATGGTGGTGGCGGAGTTGACGATGTAAAACGATCATTCGTTTTCGATGAAAAACCATCGATACTTAAATCAAAATCAAAATGATTCGTTGAATTCATACGTTGTTCATCAATGGAAACAAGATGAAATTCATCGAGTACGGAATCAACATTCTCAATACATTGGCTTTGCCAAGAATCATTCTTATCAAAAGATGATAATTGAGACGGATTTGTTGTTGTCACAGATCCTAATGGTGGAGTCGAATTCGTAGTATTCGGCCATAGATTGGGTTTATTGATTAAATTATGTATAGGCGTAATGGGAGGCTGATTCGTAGGAATAGGAACAGGGTTCGTAGATAGATCCAATTGAGATGATGATGGTGGTGGTGGTGGCGGGGGTGTTATAGTCGATTTTGATTGAGAACGATTGTTAAGTGATGGTTTACGATTACGTTTCAATGGTGTATTATGAATCGATTTCGAACGTGTTTTCTTTTTACTATTATTTGTTGTTTGAAGAATCGAATCCAATTGATTCTGTTCTGTATTCGTTGGAAATACTACTTGTTGAGCAATATTTACAACATCTTGATGTGTTAATGTTGATTCAAGTGGATCATAAGTTGACTGAGTTGTTGGAGGAACAATTGTTGTTTGACTTTGTTGTTTTTGATATAATGGTGATAACCATGTTTTGGTTGTTACAGTTCCATTTTGTACCCAAACAAGTTGAGATGATGGTTGAGGTATTTGAGTTTTCGTTTGTACGGAATCATTCAATGGTATTTCACCTTTGCCATTGATAACATCATTGATTGTTTGATCGATTTCGGAATTTGTAACAGTTGTTTGAAGAGAAAATGGTGAGACTAATTTTATTGTTGGATTGGCCGGTGATGTTGACGATTGACTTTTAGGATCATCTAGTTTTTAAAAATAAGAAAATCGAATTCAAATGAATTGAACATCATTATTTATTTACTTAAATTGATTTGATTAAAAAACATCGATTGATCAGCAGTCATTCCATTTGGTACACTAACTTGTTTAATCAAACGTTTTTTTCGTTGACGAACATTATTCACTGATCCCGTACTACGTTGTCGTACGATCGGTTTTTTTGCCGTCGAAACACTTCAATAAACAAATAAACGTCATTATCCCTCTTTTACTCAATGACATTTTCTCTGCGTTTTTTTTATTACTTTGTTTGTTGTTCGGAAACGATCGTTGTTATATTTGGTATTGACTCTGAAGTTTTCAAATTTGCAAGAGTGTAAGGTAGCAATGTTGTTGCTGTTTGTCCTTGGTCTTTGACAGGTGTCATTGAAATCGAACGGTTCATTCGATTTTGTGAAGCAACAGCCGCTCGTTGTGCTATTGTTCGATTAATTGGTGGTCGACAGACAATTGTCTGCGAAGTTAATGTTGAATTCGATTGTTTAACTAATGTTAATGTTGGACAATTTTGTTCATGTAAATTATGTTGTTTTAAACAATTACAAACAAAAGCCTTGAATGTCGAGGCCGATGTCGGATAGGATGGTATTAACGGTGATGATTGCTGAAAATCGATCATATGTGTCATTGCTTGTTTTGTTGGAATTGTATTTGTTGATGTTGGACTAGAATTTAGTAGAGATTTCCTCGTGATTTTTTCTTCTTCTACATTTCAATTTAGTCAAAATCAGAGAGAAAAAAGTTAATTAGAAGATTTTTATCGATTCGTTTCTAATTAATAAATATATCGTATCGAATGACTAGATCTACCTGTTTACTCGTCTCAGATTTTTCCACCTATATATTTTGTATTCAGATTTTTCGATTTTTTTTCCTTAATAAACCAACGAAAAATATTGATAAAAATTTTACTATGAGTAGATCAATGAGAAATAAAAATATTATATTTAGCTATCAAAACAAAATCTCGGCCTTGACGACTCGTCTGATGAAAGACAGAACAGATAATGATGGTTTTAATTTAAAATTAAAATGATCATTTATACTAATTTAGGCGTCTCATTTAAAAATCAAAAGACGTCAAAAAAAATAAATAACTGAAGTCATATGTACCTAATTGTTTTTATTGTAGGTGACATTTGTAAACTTGATTGAGTATCCATATTATTAGTTGATGGAGTTTGTATGACATGTTGAGCGGATAAATACTGTTGATTAGTCGATGAACAAATCGGTGATGAGTTCATCGATGGTTGTCGTCGATAAAGCGGTGACAGTTGAGTTTTTGGCTCGCTTTTGATTTGTTGCAATGGGATGTGAGATGATGGCGTTGGCGTTGATGTTGGCGGCGGTGCAAGAGGCGGTTGCAGTGCGCTGAATACTACGGTCGTTGTCGTCGATGAAACATCATTGTGATCACCTGTTGTTATTGTTGTTGTCGTCGTTGCTGGTGGTTCATTATTAATGACTGATGAATGATGAAAATACTGTTGTTGATATGTTGAACCGAAATTTTGTTGTTGATGTATCGAGTTAACGAATAAGGAAGACTGATTTTGTTGAAAATAGGACATTGATGAGTCATTTTTACATGGTTTTGGAGAAGTTTCTAGAAGGAAAATAGATAAAAATCGAAAAAAGAAAAATCATGGAAATTACTTTTATCAAAAATATGCAAAAGTAAATTCGGATTATCATGATTATTATCAGGCCATTCTAAATTTACATAAATAGTCACGAGACTATGTTCAATAACCGATTGTTCATTGGTTTTCAATGGAATTTTAAATGTTTGATATGGATCACTGAAAATAAATATCAAACTTGTTTTTTTCTCTTTGTTCCATGAATTTTCATTCGATTTTTCTTACCAGCTGACCATTTTAGTTAACAAATAAACAAAAACCAATTGATATTGTATTATAAACCATCAAATATCTAAATGATTGATCGACGTCTATATACCTATGCAAACGATAAACTATTGTCTAATAGGCAGATTGTGGATAATACAATGATTCGTTTCGTTTTTTTTCTCTTTCTGATCAGTTTTTTTCTTCTTCTTTTCCTCTTTCTTCTACGCGTTCATGTCGTTTCGCACGCTTGGTGTATCTTTACCTGAATCGTTCGTTGCGGTGTGTATGTGTGTGCGTGCGTGCGACTATGTGTATATTAATGATAATGATTCTTTGGACTCTCGTCGTTTAGATTTTTTTCTTTTGCTTGATTTGCCCGTTCGCGTTTAGTGTATATTTCTCACTTGATTACTTGTTTCTTTTTCGTTATTGGGTGACGACAACGTGTGTATGTATCATCTAAAACAGAATGATGATGACGGTGTGAATCAAGAATACAAGGTCATTCTAAAAATCAATCAAGAGAATCGAAGGTAAACGATACAACAACGTTTTTTTTTCTCATGCTTGCATCATATCGAGAAATCTTCAAAAGAAATTATTAAAATTTGAAAATATTTTGTTACCGGAAAGAAAAAAGAAAAATAACGAAAGAAAAACAGCAGAGACTAGTCGAATGCGTTGTCTCTCGTGATAAAATATAGAAAACAAAGAAAAATGTAGAGCGTGTTTGCATAAATGATTATTTACCAATGATTTTAACCAAATAATCAAAACAATAGCAAATTTATACCGCTAAATGTTACGGATCGTTAAACATAATAGCGAGGCTCAACTGTTCCTAGATGACAAATGTTCTTTGAAACGTATTGATGATCTGTTTTTTTTCTATATTAATTGGTCAATTGAAGATATAGACAATATTTAATTTCAATTAATCTATTGTTTATTTAATTTTATTCAATTCGTTGAATTTAACGAATAAATAAAACAAGACTATCGAAAGAAGTTCTGATAAATAAAAATGATAAAAACACTAAGTAGGTTAAGTTAATCGAAGAATGTTACACATACTTGTTTACTATTATCATTTGTTAGACCTAGGTGTATCAGGGAAGCATAATCTAAAAATTTTTGAAATATTACATCATGATTAAATAAGTAAATATTCGGTGAGAAAAATAAATATTTAATGTAAATGTTTCATTATTAAGAATGTTCTGTATTTTCTTTTTTTTCGATAAAGCAAAAAAAAACATGTGGGCTTTTATTTCTTTCGCAAACGAATGTCGCTACGAAAGATCATTTACTTGCGTCGACAGTGACGCAGAGGTAGTATATGATGTCACTAATTATCTAGCGACAATCTTCTCTTGTTTTTATTGGTGCAGAATAGAAACGAAGAGAATTTTGGTTTGATTGCAACATAGACTTAGCAAGCAAGCAAGCCGGTAATATGAAGCAGAAGATATATTTGTCTTTGATTGTTTTATTAATTGAATATTGTATTTGTTTTGGTAAACAGGATAATGTAAATCATCGAATGAGAGATCGAGACGACACAAAAATCGATTAATTATTATCTGATTTTTATTTAAGATGTCAAATACGAAAATAGCATTGATTACTGGTTATACAGGAGAATCTGGAAAAGCACTTTTGAATGTATTAGTTAAGAGTAAACATTTTCAGAAGATTATTCTTGTTGGACGACGAAAAGTTGATTATACAGATGCTGACTATCAAGAAAAGACGGTATTCAAAACTAAATTCATATATTCGAAGAATGATGTATTTTATTAAATTGACTTTGTTCAGGAACAACGTGAAATTGATTTTGAAAAACTCGATGATTATGCTGATGCATTTCAAGGTGCAGACGTGCATTTTTGTTGTCTAGGAACAACACGAGGCAAAGCCGGAGCTGTAATTAAATAACAATAATCGATTGACATTTTCGAAATAATAATGTTTTTTTCAGGAGGGTTTTCGACGTGTTGATTACGATTATATTGTTGGAGCAGCTCGTCTAGCCAAACAACAAGGATGCAAACACTTTCATCTTGTGTCAAGTCAAGGTGCAAATGAAAATTCGTTTTTTCTTTATCCACAAGTGAAAGTACGTTGAGAAAGCGAATGTTTTTCAAAATTCGAAATCATATTTTCAAGGGTCAAGCTGAATCGGCTATAACAAAAATGTCTTTCGATCGTCTGTCAATTTATCGACCTGCGTTCGTTGAATTTCATTGTTTAGTTTTTTGTATTTATGATTTAATTTAGAGTTTTAATGGTGAATCGTACTGAACATCGATTGATGGAGAGTTTATTTCGAACAATTTTGAGTTATACAATTGAACGTTTAGCTCCTGAATGGATTACAACACCGATTGATGTTCTTGCACGTGCTATGACATGGAATTGTTTTACTAAAGATCGACCAAATGTCGAAATTCTTGATAATCATGCTATTTTTCGTCTTGCCGAACAACAAGACAATAATCAACAAACAAAAACTAATGATGAACTGTGATTTTTTACATCTACTGTTTTTTTTAAAATTCTAGATGAGTCAATTATATGAAGATAAATGGGAGCACTATGTAAGATCGATTGTATTTTGTTGAATGAATAAAAGTTCCTATTGTTTCTTTTTTTTGAAATAGAGAAAAATCGAAAAAATTGTCAGTTCGGTCGAAAAAGATCAAGCAAAATTAAATGAAGTTGCTCAAAAGAAATCAAAGCCATATCATATCGGGCCTGCAAATGATTTACGTAAGAAAATGTTTGATTTTGTAGATCTTGAGAGGTGTTGAACGATCTTAATTTAGTTCGTTTTTTCTATCTACTTGAAAAACAAAACGAAAACGACAGCGATGAAATTCGTGCCAAAGCACGAGAAGATGTCATGAACTTTTTCGAGAGTCAACGAGTTTCTGACGAGCCCGTCGAAGAAGAAGAAACCACAGCAGCCGAAGCTACTGATCAGCCAGTTGACATTGCACAACAACCTGTACCGCCTTCAAATCCCGTAAGACTCTTTTTTATTTTTTTATTCAACCAATAAACTTTCACTTTCTCCATCAGACACCAGTTTTTGCTGTTGTTTCTCAACCATTCACTCAAATTCCTGTATCCAATACAGCTCTTAAGTTTGCACAACAACAACCACCACCAGTCAGTACAATTCATCAGCCTGTTGCTTCAGGTGCACGACTATCACCAGTAACTGATCCGAAATATATAAGACCAAAAAAATTACAAAGTTTTGAAGCTTTCTTGGCAAAAGCTCATGAATATGAAAAACGTTACAAATTAGTTGATGATGTACGAAAAAAACAATTAGCTAGTCGTCTACGAGAAATTATTAATAAACTACGAACAGACACATTTGTGACATTAACTGATGAATTATTTCGATATTTAAACGGTGAAGCACAAAAAGTCGGTGCTCAGATCGTTCAAGTTAACACCAATGATGGTAAAAAAATGTTTTATTTAGAAGAAAAAAAGCAAAAGATTTTCGAAATATCATTTCTAGAACGTTTATTATGTTTATCCATGCTTGCTAATCTTATTCTTCGTCAATTACTCGGCAGTGATTTAACCGATATAAAAACTGAAATCTTCTTGCCATTGATCATAAAGTGTAGTGCTAATCCACAACAGAAAGAATTTTCAGATATCTTTCTTGAACATCTATACAAGAAATGTCCATATACAGTTCCATACTATCCTGAACATGATCCAAATATGACCAACGAACAATATTTACAGTAAATTTCAATTTGAAAAAAGAATTTTAAATGCCAATGATCTGTTTAGAAAATTGGGTTATATAAAAAAGAATGAAGGCGGACAAGATCGTTTAGAAACTGACAGTGAATTTTTCAATCGAATGAGCGGTTTCATTCGATTATTTTGCAAATTACTCGTATCTCGTGGTCCACCCTTTGACAGCAGTCTTTCATATGCGTGGGAATGGTTTTCTGATGTTTTAAATTTACCACCACGACCAAATCTTACAACTCTTCTCATACGTGTTTTTCTCGATGAAGCTGGAGAAAAAATGATAAACGAATATGGTCAACAATTCGTTAAAATTATGAATGCTGTTGTTAACTATATACCAAAATTACAAAAGGATACAAGTGCTGATCAAATCACCAGACTTCAACTAACATTAAGCAAATTGCAAAAATAATTTTCGTCTCTTTCTCTTGTTGGAAAATTTATTTTGTATATTTTTGTTAATTAAGAGGAAAAAAACATATTCAGATTGATTTACCTGAAAAGAAACTAAAATATCATAGAATTTACTTCCCTTTTTGCACATATATATAT
>ERZ778019.1457-NODE-1457-length-31850-cov-11.285800_pt1 | contig 31850 bp, 20 predicted proteins | sample MGYA00375749_ERZ778019 | MGnify/ENA primary metagenome ERZ778019 (study PRJEB29350, sample SAMN05389821) | bioreactor metagenome | isolation source: Ammonium sulfate bioreactor | place: South Africa: University of Cape Town | collected 2014-03-17 ... | reverse complement strand
TGTGTAGACAAATGTTGTCATTGTTTTCACTCATGTGTTTTACGTATACATGTACCGTCTTATTCTGTTTATTTGCCATGATTTTTTTACATCAGCTTATGTTTAACGTATTTTAACTTTAATTGATTTCTTTCTTGTGGTTACTATACTTCATCTTCATGTAATATCTCTGTTGTTTTATCTGTTTCTTGCTGCAAATGTACGCAGGTTTAGGAGAATTGTTTGTGGTATTTCATCGTGTGAATAGCACATATTTGGAAAATAAAACAATAGTAAAAAAAACAAATGTATCTATAGTTACATAGAGAGAGAACAAGCGATTAATCGCCGATAAGTTCAGACCGAGAGCCGTGAAATCAATGAAATATGCGACGAAGAATCCGCGATTAATCGCGATTTGTGCCGATTAATCATATATATCACTGAAATTATCAATAAAAATCGCTGATTAATCGCGATTTAGCGCACAATTATCACCTTGATTAATCACCAATTAATCATCGATTTTTGAGTGATTTCGAAGACATGGGAAAAGATCCAAACAAAACTTATTCTATACATATCGATTTCTATGAGAAAATATCGTTGAATTATCGTGGAAGTTTTCTAGTACCAATTGTTTTCTCATTTTTACCAGTTACTCGGATTTCATTGATTGTTAATATTCCTCGAATCTCTGAAGATAGAATTGAAAGTTGTTCAATAGATCGATGTGATCATGGCAAATGTATGAAATATACGAATCAACCATATCACATCACTTTCTGTCAATGTTATTCCGGATGGACTGGACGATATTGTCATATTCGATATGATTGTCATTGTTCATCAGATTCATTATGTGTTGGCATATCTGCAGATAATCGATCGATTTGTGTTTGTCCATTGCATAAATTTGGTCCTCGATGTCTTTTAACTGATACAATCTGTCAGAAACAATCAAATTCATCATGTCAAAATGGTGGACAATGTATACCAAATCATCAACATATGACATTTTTTCAAAATTTTTCATGTATTTGTCCAAAAAATGTTACTGGTGATCGATGTGAAATTGCTAATAGTCAACTAACAATCACATTCGATAAAGATATCGTACTATCACAATCAATACTCTTTCATTTTATTGAAATTACTAAATGGTCTTTGGTTGAAAGATTTACCTCAAGAGCTACGACATATCGATCAATTCCATTTCGACAAGATTCAATCACTGTTTACTGGTCGGAACCGTTTCATCTTGTTTTTATCGAACTTTCTCATAAAAAATATTATTTAACTCATATGCAAAATAATTATACTCGATCAGCAAAAATTGATCGAACAATTGTATCATCTGGTCGTTGTCCGAATATAAGTGAATTATTCAATAAAACATTTCTTCAATGGCCTCTTATTCGTCGAATCAAATATTATCATTTACCATGTCAAAATTATTCATTGAATCTCTCTTGTTTTCATGATCAAACTTATCTATGTTTGTGCTATGATTTTCATCAACAACGTACAGCTAATTGTTTTCCATTTGATCATCAAATGGAATTCGATTGTTCGGGTCAAAATGAATGTCAACATGGTGCTCGATGTCTTCAAAATAAAGTAGATTGTCCAACAAAATCTCTATGTATTTGTCCATCATGTTATTATGGTCAATTGTGTCAATTTCATACAAATGGATTTCATTCATCATTAGATGGCATTCTTGGTTATCATATTTTACCAAATGTTCGTTTCATGAATCAATCATCTATTGTCAAGACTAGTTTCGCTGTGACTATTATTTTTATTATTATGGGATTGATTGATGTTATTTTTAGTTTAAGTACATTTAAGAATGAAACAGTACGTCAATATGCTTGTGGTTTATATCTGTTATTTTCTTCTATAACAACTCTTTTAACAATAACTTTATTTGGATTGAAATATTTCGTTCTTCTTCTAAGTCAAATGAACATTTTATTGAATGAAGCATTTTTTCTCGTACAATGTCGTGCGTTAGATTTTCTTTTACAAGTATGTCTTGGTATGGATCAATGGTTAAATGCATGTGTCGCTATTGAAAGAACTCTAATGATAATACAAGGCACGAAATTCAATAGAAATCGTAGTGTGAAAGCAGTTAAATTTGTCGTCATGATTCTGTTAATTGTAACTGCAACTAGTTATGTTCCTGATCCAATTTATCGACATACAATCAGAGAAGAAAATGATTTTGATGATATAAAGAGAACATGGTGTATTGTTAATTATCCAGCAAGTATACGAATTTATAATTATGTTATACATATATTTCATATTATTGGCCCGTTTTTGATCAATTTAATATCAGTTATTATTCTACTCAAAGTCAAAGCTCAACAACAATCAATTCTCCATCCGAATAAAACTTACAAACAATTATTAATCGAACAATTTCAAGAACTAAAACATTTGATAATAGGTCCGATTGTTTTAGTTATATTAACATTGCCACGTTTGACAATAATATTTCTATCTAAATGTATGCAATCATCAGATGATGTATGGTTCTATTTAATGGGATATTTTGTTTCATTTATACCATCAATATTAACCTCTATTATATTTATTTTACCATCAAAATTCTATAAAATGGAATTGAAAAACAGTGTTCAACATTATCGAAAATCAATTCAACGAGGTTTGCGTCTCATTTTAAACGAATAAATACAAAGAAAATATAACACAAAAAGAAAACAATGACCAATGAGCCTTTTCAAACATAACGGTATATCATATATTAACTAATATTGCGCATAAACACCAAAAAGACGCAGGATAGTTGACTTATTTCAGTTTATCACCAAAACGATTCATTGTTTTTTCTTCTGAAAAGCTTACATACTAATCTTTCTTAATGATTGAATCGATATATCAATCTATATAAAGAATGCAGAATATATCAATGCTATAGTTTATTCTCATGTTACAAGTACTTGTGCCCCTTTATTTCTTAATTCTTTCTAAAGATATTTCTCAAGTTGTCAGTTGGGATCCATCAAATTTTACATTCAATCCAGGTGATTCGTATGAATTAGTCTGGCAAGATGAATTCGAAAATGTTGGTCCATCGAAAGCAATAATCGATGGTAAGCCTGCTTATTCACCAAATCCCGCGAATTGGGCACATATTCTTGGTACACATTGTGATGCTGGCCTAGAGAATTATACTGATTCAATTTATAATTCCTATGTTCAAGATGATCAGTTGACAATTGTTGCAATGAAAGAAGGATATCAATCGGCTATGTTAACAACAGTAGATCTACATGAATTTACGTTTGGAGTATTTGCAGCAAAAATCAAACTTCCGTTTGGTGATGGAATATGGCCAGCATGGTGGATGTGGGGACATGATCATGAAACAGGCCTTAATTGGCCAACAGTTGGTGAAATTGATATCATTGAAATGTACGGTGGTAGTAAAATACCTAACTATACCGATGCTTATTCACATGCTACGGTTCATTGGAATAATGAATCAAATACAATGAATCCAGTCAATAATAAAGCTATTGGATATGTATGGCAAACACCAGATAATTCTCCACTTCATAATCATAGTTTAGTTTATTGGACTGAATGGACACCGAATAATATTACAATTAGTGTTAATGAATTTGTTTATTTTAATATTAATACAACAACATTTCCAGATTCGATTAATCCTGTTTGGGCATTTAGTGGTAAATGGCCATTTCGTCTACTTTTAGATATTGCAATTAATCTATGGGCACCCGGTCCACCTGATAATACAACTGTTTGGCCACAAAAAATGGTTGTTGATTGGGTTAGAGTTTATCAGAAGAAGAAAGATTTTTTCTTTTTCTAACTATAACGTTATTACAGAGATTGACACAACCATTTAGTTTCAGTTTGGGAGGGTTACGCTCTATTTATACAATGTAGATTTATTTTTTCTTCTGTAATATGGGAATAAAAAAGTGATGATTAAAATTTTTTTATATGTGCGTCTGTTAACTATGAGAACTACTGCAGATGAGTGTCACTATATTAGAAATTTAAGTATTAGTAGACAACGAAAAAAAAGACTAAACATGCAATGGATTTTTAGTCTTGTGCTGTTCTATATTTCGCAAGTATCTGCAAATGGTACGTGACGATAAACTATCCATATATTGTCATTGATATTATTTTTGTTTAGAATGGAAAAACAGTAGTAATATGTACTATCGACGATACGGACATACAGCATCTGTATTAACAAATGGCAAAGTATTAGTTACTGGAGGAGTCAATGGTTCGTGCACTGTCGATAGTACTGAATTATATGATCCTTCAACAAAAGAGTGGATGTTTACTAGTAGCATGAATGCTATACGTTTATTTCATAAAGCAACCATTCTAACAAATGGAAAAGTATTAGTCACTGGTGGAAGTGGTGATACTGTTGCTGAACTATATGATCCATCAACAGAAACATGGACAGTAACTAGTGACATGAATGAAATTCGTAGTTGTCATACATCATCTCTATTAAAAAATGGAAAAGTATTGGTTACTGGTGGAAGTGGTCCAACGCTTGGTATTTCCGATGCTGAATTGTATGATCCATCAAGTGATACGTGGACAGCTACTGAAAGCATGCATTATGCACGATATTGGCATCAAGCATCCGTTTTAGACAATGGAAAAGTGTTAATTACTGGTGGAATTAATCGTGAACAACCTAGTTCGAATACAGCTGAATTATATGATCCATCGACAGAAACATGGGAAATTATAAGTAATATGAGTAATAAACGAGCTGGTCATACATCAACTCTATTAAGCAATGGACAAGTATTAGTTACTGGCGGAACTGATAATACCGTTTGGATTTTGAATAGTACTGAACTGTACCAATCGTCTTAAATGTAAATGACAGCATTGCACAATTGATAGGTTTCACGTCTAGACCACTTATGCATGCTCTTTCTATTTGTCATAAAATACAAGAAATAAATCAATTCAGTTTTGCATACGAAAGAAATGAGTAAAAAATATCATAAACAATCAGCTAACAGAAACAAGTCAACTAGAACTATTCATGTTACCATTCGAAAAACGAATTCAAATCCTAGAAACAAATCATCAACAATAACCAATTCAACGATAGATCAGTCAATGACTTTATCAAGAAAGAGTTTCGGCACGTATTCTCAAACAAAACAATCGTCGAAATTGAATGATCATCTGATACATGTTCATAATTTTTTTTTCTTTGAAAAATTGTGATATTCATTCATATTCTATGTGTTTAGAAAAACGCTTGGATTGATGGCAAAACTGTCATATCGAATTACCATCGCAAATTGAAAAAAGAGAAAAATGAGAAGTACGGCTCTCTCTCTCTTCTTATAATGCAATACTGTACAAATCTATGTATGTGATGAATTATTTTTAGATGGTCTATCCAACATATTTTGCTGTCAATATTAATTGGTTTTTTATCAATTTGTGCTATCGTTACTATTGTTACTCTTCCTATTCTATTTATCAAAAAACAAAAAATGAGAGGCAGTAGAAATAAAACATACAGTACATAATTTCTAATGGAGCTTTTCTTTGTTATAGATCAAATAGTTATACTTCGATGGAACAAAAATGGAATTACTGTTGTAGGTAATGCTAGTTCACCAGGCAAAAGTTCGAGTCAACTTTATCGGCCATGGGATCTTGTATTAGATTGGCAAGATAACTTATACGTTACAGATCGTAGTAATAACAGAGTTCAAAAATTTGCTCGAGGATCAAAATTTGGTGTGACAGTAGCTGGTAATGCAACTGGAACTGGTGGTAACAGCTTAAATTTACTCTCAGAATCCCTTGGCATTGTTGTTGATGATGATGAAAATGTCTATGTATCAGACTATTACAATCATAAGGTAGTATTATGGACTCGAGGAAGTACTATTGGTAGAATCGTTGCTGGAAATGGTAAATACAGTAGTAACTCTTTTTTTAATTTTATACATCGAATTTAATTCAAGGTACAGCTATAAAAGAAAATAATACATTATGGTCTCCACACGGTTTACAACGTGATCCGAACACTGGTATTCTATACATAGCAGATTTATTCAATCATCGAATTATGTGCTATTTACTCAATGCTACCTCAGGTACTCAAGTAGCAGGTGGTAATAGTGGTGGAGATGGTTATACACAACTAAATGGCACCTATGGATTGTATCTTGATTTATCAACAAATAGTATGATTATAGCTAACTCATGGAGTAGAAATATTGTTCGATGGCGTTTTGGTGCGAGTAATTGGACACAATTAGCGGGAACTCTTGGAGTACAAGGAAATACATCAACTACGTTTAGTATACCGTCTGACGTGGAACTTGATCCAATGGGTAATATCTATGTGGCTGATTATCCGAATCACCGAATACAGTTCTTTTTGACTGGTGAATCGAATGGTATAACTATAGCTGGTGTTACAGGTCAACTTGGAACAGATGCTACTCTGTTATATCGGCCTACTTCATTGATTTTAGACAATCAATTGAATATGTACGTTGCTGATTGGTATAATCATCGAATACAAAAATTTTTACGTTATTGATGTAAATTTTTTTTGTTTTATCTAGCCATAATAGCTTTTTTTCTATTAGTATAATTAATATGAATACATGTTGAAAAAAAGAAAACTTGATTTTATATATTAATAGCGTAAATATTTTTGTATTCGGTGATTTTCCATATCAGAAACATATATATTAAGTTGTGAATCCAAAATGATTGCACCTGGTTGATTTAATAGAGTGGCATTCTTTCCATTTACACCAGTCACACCGATAATTGTTATTGCACTTGTTTGTTGAGATAAAAAGAATTGTATACGATGATTATATAGATCACCAACGTACATATTTCCCATTGGATCAAGTTGAACATCACAAGCGACATTGAAAGTAGTTGACGTTTTATTAGCTATTCCGTTGATTCCTGCGATTAACGTCCATTGATTATCTCCCAAAATCCATCGAACGATCGTGTTTGCATGGGAATTTGCAATAATCAAACTATTGGATACTGAATCCAAATAAAAACCCCAAGCACTAGACAATCGTGTGTTAGTGTTGCTACATGTTGATCCACCTGCAACTTGTGTCCCAACAGTATTTCCCAGTAAATAGGACATTATTCGACAATTACCAGAATCCGCAATATAAAAAGTATTTGGCTGAGCATCTCTCTGAATGAAATGCGGATAATATAAGGTACCAATTGTTTTTCCAGCCGTACCTTAAACGCTCAATTGGCTAGTTCTTAGTGAAAAAAATACTTTTTTTAATTTTCGTTTACCATTGCCAGCAATTATTGTTCCTGTCAAACTTCCCGGTGACCACTGGACAACTCGATGATTATTGACGTCTGATACATAAAGAGTTTCGTTCTCATCAACATATACACCAGTTGGCTGATTAAGGCGATTCAATGCTGTACCAGATAATCCATTTGAGTCTCCTGAAATTGTCGAACCATTTGTTGATCCTCGTAGAAATTTTTGAATACGATTATTATATCGATCACCAACATAAAGATTGTTTGACCAATCTAACGCTATGCCTGATGTATGATACAGTTGTTGAGAATTAATACCCGGAGAACCTGTTATACCAGCTACAGTAATTCCTGTACGATTCCAACGGAGTCTAGCTATTCTATCTTCAAATTACATAGATTAATTCGATTGATATAAAGTATTGAACTAAAATAAATTCTCACTGATCGATGGTTTTTGTTTGATAAATATGCTAAGAAGTATTACAATAATTATTCCACTAATTATTAACAGAATAATTAGTAGAACAGATAGAATAAATCGTTTCCAATCTCTATAAACAATCAAATGTAATACGTATTAATTTTTAGATGAAACAGTTAATAAACTTTTTATGATTTTTCTTTATCCGATGATGATCATAAGCAACACTTTTTGATGAACATGATTTTACTTCATGAATATCGATTGCTGTTATGGAATTTGTTTTTATACTTGCAGTTCGTCTAGTCGATTTGTTCAGGCTCCGAGAAGTTGGAGTTCTTGAAGATGATGATGATGATCGAATTTTAATACGAATAATCTTCGAACGTCTTTTCATCGAAATAATATCTTGAAGTTCAAATTTACAGACGAGACAGACCTTATTGAATTTTCATTGGCTTCGAAATAAAATAAATTTCTTTCTATTCATTTTAATATAAGTACATCTGCGAACTAGTTTTGCTTTTTCTTGAGAGAAAGGAAAAAAATTGAAACGTAAAATATGTAAATGAAGTGTCAGAAAGATTTCAATAAAAACTTTACTGAGATTATTTGATCTCTTAGCTAGAGGAATATGAATGGATAAATAAAAGTTATTCTATATGTTTCACAACAGAATCATATGAGGGTGGCGGCTCATCATATTGAGGAATTAATGCCGATGATTGACAGGCACAAGATCCTGGTTCAGTTGCAATGATAATTGGTATTTCAATATCGAAATTCATCGATATTCCTTCGACGTCAGCAGCTAATTTGATGAAATATCGATTAAGAATAGATACCGGTTCTTCAGATCCACCTTGAAATTGACATGATGGAGGTAAAGAGACAGCGGGTGCAGTGACAGAGATAGTTTCTTTTATTTGTCGACCATTTGTATCTTGAATACTTGGTAATATAGTTTGAAAGATATTCATTTGTTTTGAATTTGTAGCGATTTCCAATGATTGAAAAATGGATAAATCAATATGTTTTATTCGAAATTCTCTTGGATTATCAATTTCAATTGTAAATTCAATTGATTCACCAGGAATAAAGCATGTTTTGCTAATGAAACCTTTCAATGAAATTTCGTTTTTGTTTTGATCTTCAAAAAAACTTCGTTGTAACCATGGAGAATTTGGTGGTAAGTTAATACGTGGATAAATTGTTAGATATTGTAATTCTTCTATATTTGATTTATACCATGAGGATTTTTCAATAACAACTTGTAAATAATATCTTACATGTGGATCATATTTTCGTGAATTAATTGTTGGTGGAAGATAGTTACTTAAGATAAATTCGAATGGTCATGAATATTGTCCTCGAGACAAAACAATTAATTCATTTTCAAATGGTGAGTCAACTAAAGAAATTTTCGATGAATAAAATTTCGTGTAGTGAAATTCTGTAACTGCTTTTCGTGTTCCATCTGATGGATTGAAAGCCATTCGTTGTGCTGTATAACCAACTTCTCCGATTAGTATTATATAGACAGTACTAGTTCGAACTGTTTCATGTCGATTATTCCAACAGACGGTTCCGGATAAAGGTTCATCTGTAAAATAAATTGGATTATTTTGATGAAGATTGATTGTAATTCCACTAGTGCCAAGAGAATTACCCATATGTCTATCTTGAAAAGAGAAAGTTACATGGTATATTCGCTTTGAATTTGAAGTGTTACTAGGACGACTGCTTCGTTAATCAAACATTTATCGCTTCTCGACAGAAATGAAGAATGTCTGAGAGGAAGCATGCATTTTTTTCTCGGTTGCGGTTGTTGCCTTAAGGAGAGAAAACGACGTCAATATTTATTTAGAAAGTGTTTTTTTCCAACAATTAAATTAATGTAAGTTGGAAACTTTTTGCCGAAATATTTTGAAAAGTTCTGTCTTCGATTTGGTATATCATTGAAATGTATGGTGTGGTAGTAAAATACCTAACTATACCGATGCTTATTCACATGCCACAACACCAGATTATTCGCCTCTTCATAATCATAGTTTAATTTATTGGACTGAATGGGTAATTATAAAAAATGGAAATTTTTCAACTGAATCAATTTGATTTTAAAGACATATCATGTGTTATTTTCAGCTTTTGTGAAGTTATTCTCAATAAATTTATCTAGCAGAAAAATAACTAATATTTACAAAATTGTATCATATTTCATTCTCTAAGTTTGCAAGGATTAACAAAATGTTCTTGTTTTTACTCTACTTCAATTAGAAAAGGATTAATTGTTAAAGCAAAAAGAAAAATATATAAATGCAGTTATATACTAGTTTGAAATAGTAGTAGAAGGCAAATATCATCTATACGAATACGGTCAATGTGGGTTAGTATGAAATTAATGATGGCAATCATTTTGCCAATGATTGCGTTCGCACAACAACATGGAACATGTACAGCAAAAAATGGTCGTAGTGGAGAATGTATTAGCACTGCAAGCTGTGCCTCTCTCAAAGGAGTTTCTGATCCAGCAAATCTTTGTCCTGGCGATAAGACGATTCAATGTTGCACATATGGCACATGCAAGAATAGTAAAGGTGTTGCAGGTGTATGTCAACCAACTTCAACTTGTAATGGAGTTTCTGATCCGGGTAATTTCTGTCCTGGCGGCAACAATATTCAATGTTGCACAACTGGATCTGCTCCTACTCCTACGCCAAGTAAACCGACGAATACGATGCTCACAAATTTAGCTGATATTCTTCGTGGTGCTGGTCTCAATGTTGTTGAAGTTGCTGGATGGAAAACTCGAGGACATGGCGTAATGACATCTGTAAAAAGTATTATTATTCATCATACAGCTGGTCCAGCAACAGGTGATTTTCCATCGTTAGCATATATGCGTGATGGTAGTTCAAGTCTTGCTGGTCCAATGGTACAACTTGGATTAGGACGTACGGGAACTTGGTTTGTTATTGCAGCAGGTCGTTCTTATCATGCTGGTAATACCATGGATGATTCCGTCTATGGAAATTCGAATGCAATTGGTGTCGAAGCTGAAGGAGTGGGTTTACCAGCTACAGATAGTGGACATGCACATTGGCCTGAAGTACAATATCAAAGTTATATCAAAGGTGTTAAAGCTTTACAAAAAGCGTTTGGTGTACCTACTGCTCGTGTTATGGGTCATAAAGAAGTAGCCATACCAAAAGGTCGTAAGATCGATCCTAATTTTTCGATGGCTGAATTTCGATCTAAACTTGGTTAGAATTTTGAATTTTTATTCTGCAGAAAATAAATACTACTATTTTATGCTGTAGTATATTTATTTACAAAAGGAAAACAAAAACATGTTTTATTTTTGTGTACATTCAACTCTGTGAGAAACAGTTCCGAAAAGTTGATCAAAAATTCTCGTTTGTTTGCCATAATTTTTACCACTTTTTCCAAAACGATGATGTAAATCATGATCTTCGATAATTAATTCCATATGAAATGGTTTCAAAACTTCATAGAGAAGTACATGTGGCCAATAGGCACGTATACCCGAATGTCCTGTTGCTTCGATGAATATAAGAATACATTGTGCAATCCAAAATTCATGTGTTGTCAATGGAATAACCAGTGATGCAATAACGGGAATAAGAAATATTTCAATCACTTCTTGAATATTACCAGCTAAGATTGATTGAATGGGTGTAGGATGTTTTGTACAATGATGAAGACTATGAACTTTCCATAGAAATGGAACTTCATGACAAGCACGATGATAACAATAGAAAACAAAATCCAAGACAATTAACCAGAGAGCAACTTTGAAAAGGACAAACCAAGATATTGTTTGACCGAGTACAGGCGGCTGATTTCGATCATATCCACCGAGAACAAGACCACAACCTGTTCGTACTACCATGTAAATCAAAACACTAATAACTAATCTTGAAACTAACATATCTGATACATAATCTCTCGGTCGTTTATCTTCATCAAATGTTCCATAATAATCCATATAGTAATGAATACGGTGGACCAGAAATGTTGTATAAATAAAAAATGCTAGAGAATAATAAACAATGGCAAACATTGGATGCCATGTATGATAATATTTATCTTCGGGAACGAAATAGTACCAAGCTGATTGAATTAATAATGCCGGTGGAATGGCAATGAGTAACCACAGACGTTCAAGCCACATGTTATGTACAGGTGGAGCTTGACTATTTTTCGGTTGAATTTCATAACATTTTTTACTTGCAAGATCAATTGCAACTAGATTTTCGAATGCACTTCGTTCCCAAAATGTTTTATTAACCCAAGTTGCTGTTGCACGTAATTTATGAGTATAATTTTGTTCTGTTGTCGTTTCAGTTAATGTATTTGTCATTGTAAATATCTTTGTTTTCTCTTGACTGTATCTGTATAGAGTGCATTTTCTATGCAGAAATATTTATATTACAGAAGTGAGTAAAAATACTTTCATCGTTCGTACGCTTATCTCCGTTCGGTCGAACAATTCAGTTCTTTTACTGTCATAGTATAAAGGTAAAAAGTGATTCATATAAGATTTTTTTACTTCTACAAACTAAACATTATACGCATATTATAAAGAACAAAGAGGTAAAAAGAATGAAACTATTTGAATAAATGTTTTGTTGTGCATTAATTACAGATGGTATAACTGCTATTGATTGAATTTCGACTAGCATTTCTTCATTAGCCAACGACACAATTACAATTAATGCACTCGTTGGAAAATCATGTCCATTGAATATTTCTTTTCGAAGTTCAGCAAATCGTTTTCCATACGTTCCATTGGTGATAAACGCTGTCGTTGCCACAAGATCATGTAAGTGACTATTATATTGTTCCACGAGTGTTTGATTAATACGAGCGTAAATATTTCGAACTTGTCCATCGAAATCATCAACAAGAGACTGATTGGTATACATATCACGTGTGGAAGTTACGCCAGCTAAATAGATTGTTGAATATGCACCATCGACATAAATCGAACGAGAATTACCACGATTCTGTAAATAAGAACTACCCGAATCGATCAGTTTTTTGAATGGTAAAGCTAAATCAGAAAAATAAAACATTTTCAACATATAGAAATGAATAGATTTACCATCAATATATTCGAATTGTGTAAGCGTTAATAAAGATACAAGAAGTACAGAACGCATAGTTGAATGAGAAGGTTATGAATTGAAATAAAAGGTAAACATGATTTCATCGTTCTATTTCATTCTTATCAATAGCAAAAGGTTTCAAGACGGTTGAGTGATTACCATTCAATTCAATTCAATTATTTATTGTTCTTTTTTTCTCGTTCTAATCTCTAAATTAAATAAACGTTGATATACTTATCTACCTGAGATATAAGAGTAAACTCATACGATTCATATTTTATCATTCGCATTTATTTTTTTAAACATTTCGACAACAACAGTAGAAATTTAAACAAATCATGGCAGAATATGACACTAAAAAAGTAATGAAAGGTGGTATTTTTGGTGGCATTTTTGGTGGTATTATTAGTTTACTCCTTTTTACAAACATACTTATCTTCCTATTTCAAACTGCATTATGGTTAGCTTTCAATGCTATAGTTATTTATGCTCTATGGAGGGATGCAATAAAAGATGCTCAAGCATTAAACGCTATGACAAACAAAGTTAAACAAGATCATAAACGATTGGGATTATTTTTCGTATTCAAAGAAATGGCCAAACCACAAATAGGTTCTCTTCAACGAGAACAAGTTAAATTTTCAAAAGTTTTACAGAGAGCTGTAAAACGAAGTACAGGCTTTGTCTTCTTTTCGATAGCACTCACTTTAGTCAATTTATTACCCGTTGTTGGACATACATTTATACTTTTTACATGTATGAGTTTCTTGGCGAAACCTGAATTAGAATCTTTACTTGAAGGTGCAGCTGTTCGAGATGCTCTGTACTTGGATCTTTTTGCTGTAAGTGGAGCAATTGTTATTGATCAACAAGGTGAAACGCTTCTTTTTCTTGGTGCATCCAATAAATGGTTTCGTCTCAATTCAAAATGAATTAATATGAACGATATTTTGTCATATTCGATAAATAAAATTACAGCTTGAATATTTTCTAATAATACAAGCGTGTATACGAGTTTTTTTATGCATGGAAAGTCAATCATCCATACATCGTATAACCTTTACCTATTTTTGTTTGCTAATGAGAAAAACAAACGATGATTGTAGCTTCGAATTATTGAAGTAAGTACAAAAAGCTTCATATGTATATCTCTCTCTCTCTCAGCTGATTATTTATTAATTAAATTCCTTATTTTAGTTAAAAATTGTTTATTCATATGCTGATGAACTTGATGTAGGATCAACATGAAAACTTGGTTTTTTTGGTGACGAAGGCGGTTGGTCAGGACGACGTGTTTGCATAAAGCCTCCTTTATGAAAGGATACGTTAGCATATTGACCACTTGGTAAAGCCACCTATTCAATCAAATAAGATTTACATGAAAGTATATTTGTTATTTACCTTAAAGTTATAGTTTGTACCGCATCCTTCAAGTGTTTTTACGGATACTGGATTCAATTGGAAATCAGCGGGTAATGGTCCAAATACTGCTGCTACAGCTTCATAAATATCGTTTCCGTACTAAAATTCAAATGGAAATATAATCAAGAGGAAAAAAAACAAATACAGTTATATATTATACTTGGTTATAAACAGCTCGATCGTTTTCAGTTAATTCAGTATAACTCATTATGATAATGCAATAAAAAAAAAATAAACGTGCTTTTTATATATGATCGCTAGTCCTTTGAATGATTGGCGATAAACTATACGCAATCACCCATGAAGTCATATAGATATTTATCTTTTTTTTTACTACAGAACAAAACGATCATTTCAATGTAGATCTTTCGATCATAAAACTGATACGAATAGAAAATGCAACAATAAATTTTATCAAACGTTGTATATCATTTCTTTTCTTTTCTTTTTAAGAGTAACTTAGGCGACCAACACAGACAACGTTGGAAAAAACTTTCTTTATTGTGAGAATAAGTGTGTGTCATGATAGTTCTTTTCTTTTTCCGCGAAACTATATAATATAATGAAAAAATGCAGACTTGTGTAATTTCAAATTGATATTTTTTCCTAGATGGGTATCGGTGGAAGTAAAACGCCTGTTCAATGGACAAACGATCTTTGGAAACAGATTGATACTGGTTATTATGATCATTATACTATAAATCAAGTGAAAGAAATTTTAGAACATGGCGCCTTGATTACAACTCCAAATCAACGAGGTGCATATATGTACTCTACTGTTGTGCAGAAAAGAAATCTGAATGCATCAGCTAAAAAACAGGATCAAGTCGGATTGTGCGATCAATTAATTAAAATATTGAGTGAACATGCATCTACAGTACTTTCAAAATTACTTGTCGATGAGAATGGTCAAAATATGAATGATATTCGATTGTTGATAACAGTATTAGGTGCGAATTGTTATCAAGAAGAAAAATATGGTTCATTAGGTTTACTGGGAGAAATATTGAAGAAGAAAACTGTCACTCGAGAATCAGTTGAATTGCTCATAAAAACCGATCAACGAGCTCGATTAGGTTTGGGCAAACAAAACAAAGATGGTCAAACTTGTATGGATCTCGCAAAAACAATGAATAAAACTGATATTATCGATTATATTCAACTACAATTGAACAGATTACTGAATAAAATGCCATTTGAACGTGATATTTCAATAGAAGAAATTCGTTCTTGGATTATTAATGGAGCTAATACCGAATGGACGGACGAGAATGGTGAAACCGTACTATGTAAAGCTGTTGATGCAAATAAATTAGAACTTTGCGAAGCATTGGTAGCTGCAGGTGCCAATACATCATGTCAAAATAAAAATCAACAAACACTCGTTCAAATCGCACGAAGTAAAACACCTGTCAATCATCAACTTATTCGAATATTGGAAAGTCGTGCACTGATCGATGTATTAATAGCAGCTATTGTCAAACGTAGATCAATTGATGATATACGAGCAATTGTCAATCAAGGTGCCGATATTAATCGAATAACAAATGCTCATAAGGATACATTTTTACATTTACTTATTTTAAATCAAGGTTCAGCTGATATTGTGAAAATGTTTATCGATGATTATAAAGCTGATATAAACGCAATGAATGTTAAAAATCATCGAGCCATTGAAACAGCAATAGTTTGTGATAGTGATGATCAAACAACATGTTCAATTTTGAAAGTATTTTTTGGTTTAAAACAATTTACGACGGATTTATTTTACAATGGAAAAGTTGGACAGAGTATATTGACATTTGCTGATAATCAAAAACAGAAGCAACAGGTAAGAAAATTGATTCAAATAGAACTCAATGAACGACTTTATAAATTATGTCAATCACCAACTGATAATACCGAATCAAATGACAACGACAAAGATCTTCTTGACGAAATAACAAAACTGGTTAAATATGGTGCACAAATCGATCATCATCAATCGAGTGACAATTATGGTAAATGGACAATTGTCCATTTGTTATGTCAATTGGGAAAATTGAATTTATTAAAATATGTAATTGAAACATTGAAAGCGACTAGTTATGATGAAAAAACTGAACCAAGTGGTGATCATCCCATATCGATTGCCGCTGAACATGGTCATTTAACAATTGTTCAATATTTTCGAGAAACATTCGATCAAATGAACTTCAATATTGCAAATACAAACGGAGACACACCTTTACATAAAGCAGCAAAGAACAATCATTTTCTCGTTGTTCGATATCTTGTTCAATGGGGTGCTGATCCACAAGCTAAAAACAAAGCTCAACAAAAACCATTGGCATTAATCATTCCATCAGACACTAACAAACCGTTGATACAATTTCTCGATCAATTTGCTCATATTCCTAATGAACAATCGGAACAAACACGTCCACGTTCGGCACATCGTCTCGATGATGATTTCGATTTTTGTCGACTTGTTGTGCCAGTTATTTTAGATGGAATACAGCCAAATTTCGAAACATCACCTGAAAGTAATCGATCGGCAAGTCTTCTCGAAGAATCACCCAATAAAGCACTTTTCGAAGCAGCAAAAAATGGCGATCTTTTCAAAGCAAGAAATGCAATTGCCAATCATGCTGACGTACGTTATTTGAATAATCGACGTTCGAGTTATGCTATAGCCGTAGCAGAATTACGAAAAAATCAGAATGAACACGTTCGAGCAACGACTTTTCAAGATAAACAATTGTACGCTGCGAAAAGCAATCAATACGACCTGATAGTGAAATATCTGTCGGATATTGCCACGACTGAAATGAAAAAAGCCATTCAACAAGGTAATGCAGGATTGACGATAGCCTATCATCAATGCGGTGCTATCATTACTCTGGATTTACTTAAATTTGCTTGTGAAAACGCACGAGATAGTAAAGAAATTGTCGACTATCTTATTACCAATGATCAACAAACCAATGCAGCTATGTTTAATTTTAATCCGGCAAGTCAATCACCGTATTCGATAGCTTTGAAAAATAAGTATACAAATATTGCTAATTATATTCAATGGAAATTGACTCAATTATTAACAAATGCTGTGAATCAAAATGATGTAGAATCAGTAAGAAAACTTCTCCGAGCTGGAGCTAGTGCCGATATGGACGGTCATAAAAATCTCGATCAAGCAATTCAAAAGAATAATATCGACATGGTACAAGCACTATGTGAACATGGTGCACGTTTTCCTTCATCATCCAACACGACAAATCCACAAATAAAATCGATTTTAAAACGCTATGAACGCAATCATAAACTTCGAAAAGCAGCAGCCAATGGTAAATTACCGGATGTTATTCATTATCATCGTCAATGTACTGATATCAATGCACAAAATTGTCATGGTGCCACAGCACTTCTACTTACAATTCTATCAGGCGAAAATTATCCTATTGTTTATTATCTTGTATCTTGCGGTGCATCGATGATACATTTCGATGTCACTCAATCGTCGGTACTTCATTTAGCTACCGTACGAAAATATCAACAAATCCATGATTATCTTTCGAAACAATTAAATACGCAATTTCTATCGACAATTATCGATGATGATACATCGAAAACAGAAGCATTAGCTGCACTTGGAACGGATTTTAATTGTACAGATGATGAAGGACGAACACCATTGCATTATGCTGTTCAATATCATGGAATTGAACTTGTCAAATGGCTTTGCGATCGAGGTAGTAATCCAATGAAAGCCGATAATAATGGTAATTATCCAATTACACAAGCAGCAAAAAAAGGTGATTATGCTGTAATTAAATATTTTATTGATGAACATGGTCCAACAAGACAATTGAAAAACAAACAAGGTCTAGATGTACTTGCTATTGCAAAGAAAGAACGTTTCAATGAAATTGTTCAATTACTCGATCCAGGTAGTGTACCTTTTCTACCTCGGAAAAAAGCTTCGAAGCCCAAGTATACAAATGAACGGTTGGATCGTGCTGTTAAACATAGTGAAATACAAATTATTCAAGAATTTATCGATCAAGTCTATGAATCATTAAAAGAAAAAACTGAACAATGCGCACGAATGATCGAAATTGCTAAACAAGAAAAACAATATCAAGTTCTGTCCATGTTACAACCTCATTATGCTGAATTAAGTAAAGATTTTGCTTCGGATCAGGCTGCTGGTCGTTTAGTTAATCTTGGTCAAACTCAATTAACCGTTTTCTATGGTTTTATGAATAGTCTATCGGATTTAATCACTGGAAATCATACAACACTCGATCCATCGAATCCACAAACATATCGTGATCTATTTACGAATATGTTTTCACAAGGTGAAAAACGTTCTGCAATAATTAAATCTATTAATACATCACAAGATAGTCAACAATTCTGCGAACAAGAACTTACTGATACGCAAGACAAAATCGGAAGTTTAAATAAAAGTACGAATGACATGAAAGTCGAACAACAGAAATTAATTGAACAAGTTCATCAATGTGAAAAACAATTGAACAATGATAATGTATCGGTTATTGATAAAAAACAATATTTTAAAGACAAACAAACGATGGAAGATGCTCTCAATGCACTCGAAGCATCGATTCAACTTTCTCAACATGCACATGAAACAGCATTGAATAAGAAAAAATTACTCGATTATATCAAAGGAGAGTTACGGCTCTTCGTATTTTACACAACGATTGAACATCGTTTGCAAAGTTTATTCAATGGTGTTCTTGCTGCACAAAGTGATCTATTGCAAACAGAATTAACAACTAGAGGCGCAAAAATCGGAACAGCAATAATAGAGAATTTCCCGCTCGAGTCCATGCCTATTGCTGGTGCGCTTCTGGGACCAATTAAAAACGCAACAAACATGTTATTAAAAACAATAGATAAACGACGTCAGAAAGCTGAATGGTATAATATTTCTGTTCTTGGAAATATTGAAGAATTACAAAAAGCAGCATCGACAACAGCTGGACTCTTAACTCTATACTACAGTCAACAGATTAAATTGATTCATATGTCATTATCGAAAGTTCGAGGCAGTAACATATTAAGTACAACTGTTGCGAATGTCAACACATTTATTGAAGGTACACCCGAACCAGAAGATGAGAGAACACTTGTGTTAGTTGCAGAATTTATTTGTGGATTTATTATTGGAACTCTCAAATTACAAGATCGTAAAGAAACAAAAGATGGGAAGAAATCTAACAACTCAATTGATAAAAATCAACCATTAGCTGAACAATTGTGGTTGTTTGTTGCAAAAGAAAATTTCTTAGAAATCAAAGGACTCGATGCTGTAAAGGCAACCACAGGCGTGGGATTAGCCAAACGAATCATTGTCATTCAACAGAAAATCGATGGAATACATTTACAAGTACAAATTCGACATTTATTCGGTTATGTTTCATTGATTACTGGTGATGGTACGATATACCGAGTTAAAAATGAAACAAAGGTCAAATCACCATTTGATGATATCGAAGGTATTTTTGGATATGTCTATCTCGATCCATTTATAGCTAATGACAAGGTGATTATCGACAAAATATGTGAGGGTCGAAATTTGGATAAATCGCTCGATGTTGATCAGAGTAAAGTCGCATTGATAGATGCTAAAGAGAATATCACTCAAGGTGTACAAAGTTTGAAAGAAGTCTCAACAGCAAATGGAAACAATGCTGGTATTACAAAACGAATGGCATTATCTGTTGGTCAAGTACTTCAAGATGAAAAAATATTTTTAACTAAAGATGATATCGACAATCGATTGCATAAACATCAAACAAACATTAGCTATGATGTCGGTATTCTACGTGACGAAATTAAAAGTTCAACAAACAAATTTCAAACATCTATCGATGCAGCTTATGACAAGATTGGCAAAGATTTTGATGATTGTACACAAAAATTACAACGTGACAATCAAGATCAATATCAAAAAGGTGTACAAAAAATTAGCAGTCACCAAAAAGAATTGGAAGAACGTCTTGAAAGATCGAATGCAGCAAATTTGAGCAAAATTGACAATGATCTAAAGAAGAAATCTGATGCCATGATGACCATTGCTAATAATGCTAAAAAAGAATCAGAAGCAGCTGTTCAAACATCGAGAACTGCCGAAGAATTAAGTATGAAATGTGAACAAAAAGCAAAGAAAGCAAGTGACAATTGCGATGCATTAGTGGCATCGACTGATAAACGTAAACAGGAAATGCAACAAACAATTGATGAATGTACGAGCAAGCTTCGACAAACAATTGAAGAGCAAAAACAAGCATATCAAACGAGTTTAAATGAATTACAAAATCAGATGAAAGCAGATTTAGAAACTCTACGTACGGCAGCTACTGACGCAAGTCGCCGTGCGAAAGAAGCAGAAGAAGCTGCGAAAAATACAGCTCAACAAATGAAACAATTACGGGAAAATCAAGTAAGAGAAATGGATCAATTGAAAAAAAGACAAAAAGAAGAAACCGATCGATTAATTAAAACTGAAGCAGATAAAATTCAACAATTGATTAATGATCAAGAGAAAGAACGAAAGAAAACGGCGAATTTTACCGATCAAATAAAATCCGAAGTAAAAAATGTAGCAAATGACGCTAAACGATTGGCTGAAGTAAATGAGAAAATGCTTAAAAAAATCGATAAATAAATAAATAAATAAATATTCATTGCTGCTTTACATAAAAAGTACGAAGGTTGTTTTTGCTTGTAAAACTTCTCGACCAATGAGAGAACAGAAGAGAATTGAGAAAAAAAACAAGAATCTTTTATCGTTATATTTGCATTCAAAACATGGTTGATTATAATGATATACAATCGAACGGATTCAGCGATTTATATATCGCTTGTTTTCTAAATGATATTGAATCAGTTCGAACAATATTAGCAAATTCTTCGTTTGAGAAAATCAATTCACATGAAATCAATGGAAGTACAGCTTTACACATCGCTGTCGAATGCAATCATGTCGATATCGTACGAATTATTTTACATGATTATGGAGTTTTACGACATTTAAAAGATCATCAAAATCGAACTGCATATGAATTGATTCAAACAGATGCCATGCGTCAGTTATTTCGACGACCCATCTCAGATAATAATCGATTCTGTGATATGACCAATTCTTCGCCACTACTTACTATATGTGGTTCTAATGATCGTGTAGATATTCATGATAACTTCATTGCTGCTCGAAATTATCATGCAGACAACGTTTATCCTTACTACGATAATTTATTTAAAAAATTGGGTCGTAAAATATTCTCAAATAATCCAATTAATGATAGTGAAATTGTTCGACATTCGAAGAATTTATCAACGATTGTTGATGATCATGTTACACCAAAGGATACACAATATCAAAAGGCAAAATCATTTGTTGAAGAGTTCGCAAAAACTGGAAAAGTTGAACCATTATTTCGGTTATTTACACTTGAGACACCTTTCTATAAATATATTAATCAAGATAAACAATCAAGTGATTATCTTAGTTCACCTATTTATGATGGACTCTATTCTCTTCGTTCTCGTGCGTTTAAAGGGCAAACTTATCGAGGTTTGAGTATGACATTAGAAGAAATGGAAAGTTATCGATTGGCTGCGAAAAAACCCAAACGTTTTCTAATGACAAATACATTTTGTTCAACAACACTTGATATAATACAAGCAAAATTTCGTGCAGAAGCATACGAATGTAATCAACGAAAAGCAGTACTGATGAAATTCAATTTCCCTAAAGAGTGTTTAACAGCAATTCAATTATATCGAATTTCTGATCAACTTCCGTGTATCTCAGAAATTGAAAATGAAGAAGAAGTATTAGTCTTGCCAAACACATCTTTTCTTATCGAATCAGTTCAACAAGAGTCATCTTTGACGGTTATTTATCTCGATTATTATTGTCTTGATCAAGAAGCAGGTCAATATAGAACGATGTTTGCATATAATCTGTCTGCATACGACTAATTAATAAATATTAATAATTTGATTGACATTAAATAGTTCTTCTTTCGCTTCATGAAATTGATAAAGATTATTTTTGTAACTCATTTCAGGAATATATAAATGTCTTAATATTCGATTACTTTGTAGAGATTTCAAAATATTATATATGCCATCGAAGAGAATATTATTATTTTGAATATTAAGAAGTAATAATGTACCATTATTGGTCAAAGCAGTTGCTAATAAGTCAGCTCCAATCGTAGTGATTTGATTGAAATTAATATTCAGTTCTTGTAAGGTTTGATTTGATTTCAATGCTTCTGCTATCATGCCAAGTCCTTCATCACCTAGATTACCATGAGAATAAATTAATTTCTTTAAACCAATATTATCGCGAAGCATATTTGCTAATGCTTTGAAGAATAGTTGTTTATGTTTATCGTTTTGAAAATATATTTCATTAAGAATAAGTGTAGTCAATGTTTTATTTCCAGTAAGACTTTGAAAAAGATCACTAGCTATATCGAATGATAATTGACACGAATGAAGACATAAACTAGTTAAGCTGTTGCTAATATTCATAGGAACCGTTATATTTGAATTTAATTTACATCGGCTTAATTCTAGAAATTGAACATTTTCAGTTGCTTCTATAGTTTCGTAAAGATTCATTGGCGTTTGACGATCACGAAAATGAAGTACTAATTTTTCAAGTGAAGTATTTCGAAAGGAATTTTCATGAATTTCACCTCGTATTCCTGTTAATTTGAATTGTTTTAAACATTGATTTATTTTCAATGCTTCAGATAATTTTATCATTGCTTGAATATTGATAAAACTATCTAACGCAAGATTAAGTTCAATGAGATGATTATTTTTCTTTAACATTGTTACTAATTGTATAAAGTGTTGACATTCTGAAATATCATTTATAGCTAATACTTTCAATTGAATATTTCTCGTCATTTCTTCGCTTAACATTGTAATTAATGATGATAAATTTTTGCATCCTGAACATCGTAGTTCTGTGAAATCGATTCGTTTTGTTAAAAGTTGTCTTAAAGCAGCTGTTTTCTGTTCATCGAAAACAACTAAGAATATTGTCAAATGTGTAATTTTTGTGTTAACGAGTAGAATATCACTTAGTTCTCTATTGAATTCCTTGATTGCACAATGTGTAATCGTTGAACTTTGATTGAGAGATTTCATCATTCGATATAAAATAGGTCGATCGAGATCTTGAAATACAATCTTCTTGCCATCATATTTTGTATAAATATGAAGAAGTAATCTCTCCGTAGAATGTTGTACAGCATAATCAAATAAATTCAAATCGAACGCAAATTTATCTTGTGGATATTTAACAACATATTTAATTGTAAGATTTGGTTGTTTTTCAATAACTTTCTTAAGTTTATCAATGATATCAATGTGTTGCATGAATACTAATCCTAAACCACAATAGGATACATTGATGAAAATTAATTCGAGATATTTAATCCCATGATGTCGACCAATTATATTCAGCATATTTTCAAAATCAGATTTTTTTATTTGACATTTGAGTAATGTCATTTTAAATCTATATAATCCTTCACTGATTATCGACAACATTTCATCGAAATTCTCTTCACCATTTTTATCAATAATAAGTTCATCTTCTCGAATAATACCATTCAAAGAACGAAAACGTTTCTGTAATTCTTTCAATTTTTTATCACTATACAATCTGTTATGATGATGATGAATGCACACCCATCGAATATCACCAGTGTCGGTTGTTGTTCGATATAAATCGCCCAAACGTTGATTTTGATCTTTTCTCTTTAAAAATGATTCGACTCGTCGTAGGTCAGCACCTTCCAGATATGCATTCGCAGAAAATTTTAGATTTTCTTCATTCTTCATTTCGTCCAACGCATTATTCACTTTTTCTAAATTTTCAACTAGACAATCCACAACGATTGAATCAACAAAACCTATTGCTGGTATTGCAATACTGCCAGCGACCGCAGCACTAATCTTAACAATAGTTATCATATGTTTCAAATACGAACCATATTTTTTAATGAATTCACGTGGTTGATGAATTTTATAACCTTCATGAAGAGCGAAGTGAGGGTGTTCGCCGTATTCACATAAGAAATACAGACGATATGAGTGTTGAAGTAAATTAGTTGGATTGAATTTAGTTGTTTCGTCAGGTAGAATAATAAAAAGACGAGGAACAGTGTATTCAGCAAGTTGATATGTTTGCTTGAGAAGTGCATCGGACTTCTTTATTAACAATTCCGAATTTTCGAATGTTTTATCAACCACGTCATGCAATTTCCTGATCTCATCCATTAACATAGCCATGTCATCATGATTAGTTTGGTCCAGATCACAATCGATGATTTCATTGATATCAGCTCGAATTCGTAGAGGTTGTTTCAAAACACCCTGATCGTCTCGTAGAAATGCTAACGGAATATTATTAACCATGAGACGAGAAACTTTACCTCTTAACATGTATTCAATATCTCCCAAAAAGACAACGGGCTTATTATTAACTAAATAAATGGGCACATTAGTGATCTGATCTTTGAAACGAAATCGTTGATGTCCGCAGGATACCATCGTCGACATTTTCAATTCCATTTTGTGTGATTGAAAATGTCGAAATCGAAAAGAAAGTTTTTATATTTCTTTAGTTCTCATTTGTATTTTCAAGCGTATATGATTTAATCTTATTTATGCTCTTGATTTCTTTCATATAAATTATTTGCACTCAACATTTACAAGGTTGACTAAATTTGGAACATGAACGGAAGATTATTAAAAATAGGAAATTGTCTCTGACGCGGGGAGGTATGGCTTTATATGTCATGCATATTTTTTAATTGATAGCTAGATATTTGACTTTATTTCTTCAAATCTTTTCATAGCCATTCGATTATAGAGCAATGAATGATACTGTTGTTTCTGATGAAGAAGCTTTTTGGATAGATCGTGTAACTTTTGTAAATAAAACCATTGCACAATATGGTATGAGTTTTATATGGTTACTTGGAAATGTTGGTTTAGTTTTCACTTGTATCGTCTTTTTACAACCGATGTTTCGACAGAGTCCTTGCGCAATGTATTTCATTGCTTCTAGTTTATCACAAATTATTACATTTAATTTTGGTCTTATCACACGAATGATTCATTTTGGCTATCATATTGAACTTGTCAATCAATATGTTTGGTTTTGTAAAGTACGTTTTTATGTATTCTATACATTTATTGCTATACCTCGTTATGATCTTATTTTGGCATCGATTGATCGGTATTTTGCAAGTTCTCGTGATGCACGTCGTCGTCGATGGAGTTCATCAAAAGCTGCTCTTCGTCTTATCATTTGCAATATTATCTTCTGGTGTTCAATCTACATTCAAGTTCTCATTTTTTATCGAATAGAAAATGATCAATGTGTGCCTGAATCAGGTGTTTACGCAACATTTTATAGTATCTATCTTGCAATTGACAGTGGTATTATGCCGACACTTTTAATGTTTACTTTTGGTTTATTAACAATTCGAAATATTCATGGAAGTAAACGACATATCGCACCGATTGATACACCCACTAGTCAAACAATAAGAAACAATCGAATATCAAAAAAAGACAATCAATTATATCGAATGTTAGCAAGTCAAATTCTACTTTTTATTTGTCTCAATACACTGAATCCATGTTATCTTCTCTATCAATCATTTACAATTCGTTCAACAAAATCCTTACTTCATAAGACAGTGGATTTATTTGTCAGTAATATGAGTTGTGTTCTCATTTATCTTGGTTTTTCATTGACATTTCCAACGTTTCTCATATCATCTGATATGTTTCGACAAGAATTTATTCAAGTTTTTGTTAAAAAACGAATACTTCCTAGAAGGCGTCGAAACCCATAATAAAAAAAGAGAACAAATAAAAATGACGTCATTTGTTTGCCGTTGTATATATTCCACGCGTTTTCTTTGCTTTTTTTCTTCATTACAAAAACACATACGTAGCAATGGATTCAAACGATATTTTAGAACGAACAGTAGGTATTGCATTGGGCACTGCAATTGGAGATGCAAAAGGCATTGCTTATGAAACACTAACACGAGAACAAATTATTCAACGACAAAATGACGAAGAAAAAACTTTGTATGTCCGTGTTACAAATCATCCGTATATACCAGAAGATTGGCAAGTTGGACGATGGACTGATGATACACAATTAACATTAGCTATGATGAGAGCATTAACGAAACCGTTCGATCAATCGAACGATGATTTAATGACGAATATTGTCAATGAACATATAATCGAATGGAAAGAATCGACTGCTGGTTGGGGTGGAACAAAAAATGCAATTGAAAGATTATCGAATGGTACTCATACGTATCTTAATAGTGGAAATCAAGCCAAAGGAAATGGTGTTCTAATGAAATTAGCACCACTTGCTTTCTATTACAGTTTATTTGGTAATGTCAATGATGATGAAATTGAAAAGATCTGTCGAATGACACATGATACACCGATTGCTTTGGCTACTGCTTGTATCTATGTGCGTATGTGTATTTATTTATTTGAGAAAAAAAATCCATCGTCGAAAGAATTTCTCGAACATCTCTTTGAATTGAGTCTTCAATATGAAACAAAATATCAATTAACGGAAGAGAACGAACTTGTTAGTACACGAATTAAACGTTATTTAGATGTGAATTCTTATTCTGATATCGATGAAAAGTTAATTATCGATGTTAGTCATGGTGGAACATTCTTTTGTGTCGATAGTTTATTAATGATCATCGGTCTTATTGCATGTTTACCAACATGTGAACCTGATTTCAATACCGTAATACGTGCAACTGAAATTGGTGGTGATACAGATAGTAATGCTGCTATTATTGGAGCAATTCTTGGTGGAATGAAAGGTGTGTCAAGTCTTGAACGAGAACATATTGCTCAAGTTTATCGTACGGATTATGTCCGACAGATTGGCGAAGAATTTGGACGTGCCCTCTGTAAAATTCTAAACTAGAGTTCATATTTTTATTAAAAGTTCAAAAATATGTTTTCAACTAAATTCCAAACGAGATTCTTTACTCGATGATCGAGATCTTCGGGTAAAGCATGAAATGTATTATAAATCAGATAGCCAGTTAATTTAACAATATGATCTCGATCGTGTGATGAAATAACCTGTTGATCTAATAAATATTTCCAAAATAATTTGTCAACTTTTTTGAAAATATCTTGCGGAATCGGCTGATGAAATTGTAAAACATGATCCAAACCGACGATTGATTGATAGATTTTCGCATAATCATATAGAGGATCACCTTTGGTTGTAAGTTTACTTTGTATTTTACCTCTCATATCAATAAATTTGAATTCACCTTTGAGAAATAAAATATTTGAAAACCATAAATCACCATGAATAACGTCAACAATTCGAATTTCATTTGAAAGATACTGTTCGAGAAATGTTCGAATATTATTATAAATTGTAAGGAAATTTTCAAAAGGATAATGATCTTGTCGTTGACTTCGTTGTTCGAATTTCTCCGTATAATGTAAACGTAGATCTTGTTGATCAATATGAATGCCATCATCTAATTCAACTGAATGTATGATTCGAACAGTTTGCAAGAGTTTTTCAAGAATAAAATCTTGTAAAAGTCCTTCATTATAGATTTTACTCAGTAATGTTCCATCGATAAATTCAAGTAATATTCGATTGTTATTTTCAATACTAATCAATGTTGGAAAGTATTTACTAATCACAGATAATTGAATATGTTTATAGAAGCAGATTTCTCCTTCTAACAACGGTCCTTCTTTCATAATTCGTGTTTTATTGATTCGTCGAACTTTATTATATTTATTTGCTTGATAATCATGAATCGATATCATTCGATCGAAAAAACCGATCTGTTCCGAAAGATTTAAATCAAATGTATTAAATGCTTTATCATCAATATAAATATCACCCCATGGTTTACCAAAATATAATTCATCATATGGAATATCAAATTTCTTCAACGTTTCTAATGTTACTTGACCAACTTCTTTGATAACTCGACCAATATTATCGTTACATGTAACCATTTTTCTTGCTGTATATATAATAATAGTATGACCTTTGGCTTTCAAAGATTTAATTAAATTTGTAATATGCAAAATTGGTTCAACTGTCGAATAGTCTTTGTATTGTGTTGGATAGGATACAATAGTATTGTCCAAATCAAAAACAATTCGAAGTTTTTTAATTGTAATTTTATTCGTATTAAATAAAATATCGTTTGGCGTGCCCAAGCTAAATGACATCGGTAATGGATAAGATTTAATTTCTAGTTTATCATTTAACATAGCATTGAATACATAGGATAGAAATGGTTCATGTTCAGTTGTTGTTAAGATTTGTTCGAAGTAATGTAAACATGTTTCATAATTTGCAAATCCATAACCACCCATGCAAATATCATCCGAAATCATTTTACGTTCTTGAATTTCGACAATAGTATTGTTTTCATCAACTCGAACGAAACTGTAATGTGAAAGATTCGTCGGATTTTTATTTGTTAGTAAAAAATTGCCCGTAGGTAAATTGTCTAACGAAGAAAGACCTGCGTAAATGTTATCATTGTCCAAAAATAGGATTTGTTCATTATTCGATATTTTCAAATTTTTTAAACCAATATAACATGTTTCAATTGGACCACGTGTACGAAAATCGATTTTAATAAATTGAAAATGGATATTTTTATATGTATTAATAAGATATTGTTTCAAACCGTAATTTCCCAATTCATAATAATAAAATATGGTCAATTCAGTAATGACATTTTGTAATGAATCTAAAACGTATTCAATCAGTGGACGACCCAAGACATAATTCAATGGTTTGGGATAGATATTGTCAAAACGTGTACCAGCACCGCCACATAATAAAATCACCTTCATTGTCGTATGTGTGTCTGAACTTTTTTTCCTTTTCTTTTGATCAAACGTCAGTAAAGAAATTTTTTTTTGTTTGATCAAACTTCTATGATGATTGTATCAAAAAAAAAGTCCAAAAAAAGGGTTAAGTATGCACGATGAAAAGAAAATACAAATGAATCGAAGCAAACATTTTTTTTCTTTCTTTTTTTTTGCATAGTATTATATGTCGTTCGATTCGAAATTATTCGCTTTTTTATCATTATTAGTTGTTCAAGTCGTTGTATCTGTAATCTATAAATTCTCTCAAACAAAAGGAAAATACACCTATTCACCATTGTCAGCGATTGCATCCGCCGAATTTATTAAATTATGTATGAGTTGTAGTTTTTTTATCTATAACAATGTTACCAATTGGACAATGGCTGATTTATCCGCATGTTTGCAATTGATCAAACAACAAGTTCAAATTCAATTTGTTTTTTATACATTTGGATTAGCATTATTATATGTTATCAATAATCAATTAGCATTTGTTTTATATTTATATGTTGATATGGCATCAATCGCCATGTTTAAATCTTTATCAACAATTATTTCAGCTATATTATTATGGACATATTTTGATCGTCTTATTACTCGAGAACAATGGAGTACGATTGTATTACAAGTCATTGGTTTATTGATTGTTCAATATGATTCATGTCAAAATTTACCTTTATTAGCTTTTAAACATTATTTTATTTTAATTGGCAGCACATTCATAACATCTGTATGTTCTGTATTGAATGAACATTTAATTAAAACATACTCGGTCGATCTGCATATTCAAAATTTGATTCTCTATTCATGTGGACTTTCACTTAATTTATTTTTATTCTTTTTTCTTCCTGATTTATTTGTACAGAGTGATGTGAAGCAAGGTTTCTTTCAAGGATATTCGCTGTCAGTCATCGGCATTATTCTATGCAATTCTGTATTAGGTTTAGTTATTACATTTGTTTACAAATATGCTGATGTCATCGTGAAAACATTTAGTACGGCTTGTGCAACTGGTGTTCTTCTATATATTAACGTAGCTTTTTTCAATATAAAAACAAATTTAACTGTATTTCTTGGTGCTATCGTTGTTTTTATTGCATCGTATTTATTTCTGTTAGTTAAACCAGCGACACCAACAAATGTTTCTGATGATGCGGATGCGAATGTCAATAATAAAATTAAAACAATATGGACAAAAAAACATGCCTATCAATGTGTTTTTTTTAGTTTTCTAGTAGGCAGTAGCATACTTTATATTACAGTTACTTCATCACCGAATAAAACATTCTTACATCGACTTACTGACAAATCGGCATTGATCATTACAGGAATTGAACCAAATTACATAAATCATTCAGTTGCCATACATGGTATCAATCTATGTACCAATCAAACTCTCAATGATACTCGTATCTTAGTCAATTCACATGTTTGTTCACCGATTGATTATTGTTCGAACACAACTGTCTCCTGTTATATATCGAATATATTAAATAATCATTCGTTTTATGAAATACTCAATATTAATTTCACAACACAACATCAACAAGCTACATTTTCAACAGCGAATCGTATTAGTAAATCATCGACTTATTGGCAAAAGAAAAATATTGCTCTCGTAGTACATTTCAATAAACCATATTATGAACGTATACCTATTCTTCGTATATACAACAAACTATTTCCATTCGTCGTATTTACTGGTCATCAACCAGATCCAAACGTTATTCACTGTCCTGGTAAACCCGATGGAATTCGAATTTATGAATGTCTAGCACGTGCTGTATCACTACATCCGAATTACGATGGTTATTTATTTACTCATTTCGATCTATTGCCGATATTTGATCGTTTGGAAAGTAAAAATCTAATGTCATTTTGGTTACCTGAAATCGGATGCATTCCTCGAGCAAAACTTGATGGTTGGTGGTGGTGGAGTCAAGACTCCGGCGCATATCCTCTGACTAAAGCTCTCGATGAAATTGATAACAATAAAGACAATCAAACATTTCATCAACGATATGCTGCAAATTATCGAAAACATGCCAATGAAAAGTTCTGTCAGACATATTCCGATCTATTTTATTTACCTCAACGATTTACTAAAGATTACATTGTTTTATCAAATCATTTTGGGAAACATGGAGTTTTTCATGAAATTGCAATTCCAACTATGACCTACTTGATAATTTCAACTAATCTTTCTCAAAACATCGACACAATAAAGGGCATTCACTTTGGGATGTCATTCAGTCTCAAACTTTTAGATGAACAACCATCTCTGCAATTTTTTCATCGTCTAGAGCTTAGTCAATATAATCAAACATTGTTCATCAAAGAAATTGTTAACAGATCAATATCTTTACTTGAAAAATAATACAAATAAAATTGATATAATCCATCCTCAATCATTCCGTTCTTTACGCATAACTCATTTCATCAAATAAAGCCCACCCCCTAGTTTATTATAATAAACAGATAATCAAAACAACACATCGTTAGAAAACTAAAACATCATTAAAACATATTAACTAAACCCCATTAGCTTCAAAAAAAGACAAAGAACAACAGTCCACCAC